>ERZ1106969.692-NODE-692-length-31595-cov-4.240932_pt1 | contig 31595 bp, 28 predicted proteins | sample MGYA00403685_ERZ1106969 | MGnify/ENA primary metagenome ERZ1106969 (study PRJEB35170, sample SAMEA104062416) | human gut metagenome | biome: human gut; feature: human-associated habitat; material: faeces | place: Denmark | collected 2012-05-18 ... | reverse complement strand
GGCACAAGCGGGGGAATTCCATTATTCCTGCGGATTCCATTATTCCTGCGGATTCCACCACTCCTGCAGTTCCATCACTCCTGCAGTCAACCGCGGCTGTACTGGATGGCTGCCGCAATCTTCTGGGCCTGCTGGGGTCCCTGAAGAAGACGTATCAGTTCAAGGCCAAGATCCAGCGCATATCCCAGGCCCCTGCCAGTGGTGATATTGCCGTCAGTGACAACGCCCTGGCTTGTGTAGGATACCCCGGTAAGCTGCTCCTCAAATCCAGGATAACAGGTGGCTGTCCGACCCTTTAACAACCCCATGGCCCCAAGGACGCTGGGCGCCGCGCAGATGGCAGCCACCCTCCTGCCCTGCTTATTGGCACGTTCAATGGCTTCCCTAAGCCCCTGGTGTTCCCTCAGATGATTGGTGCCAGGCATACCTCCCGGCAAAAACAGCACGTCCGCCTGATCAGGATCCGCCTCCTCAAACAGCGCATCTGCCATTAACCGTATTCCATGGGACCCCGTGACCTCTTTCCTTCCGGACACGGAAACCATTGTCACCTCAACCCCGGAACGGCGAAGCACGTCCACTACCGCAAGACATTCAACCTCTTCCAGCCCTTCCGCCAGAAATGCATAAACCTTTGCCATGATTTTCTCCCTTTCCTGCCATACTGACACAATACAACATAACAACGCACAATATTTTTATTTTATCATTTTAGTCTTTTTCTGAAAAGTGATAAATGATATGATAGTAAAATGGAAAAAATAACATTCCTTAGTAAAATCCACTAATTGCATTATGTATACAGTATTTGGAGGTATGAAAGATGGAAATTGAAAGGAAATATCTGGTGAATCAAGTCCCCGCAGACTACATGGAATTCCCCTGCCATGCCATTGAGCAGGCTTACCTGTGCACCAGCCCCGTGGTGCGCATCCGCAAGGAGGATGACAGCTATTATCTCACCTACAAAGGAAAAGGCCTGATGGCCAGGGAAGAATATAACCTCCCCCTCAATGAACAGGCTTACACCCATCTGCTTAAAAAGGCGGACGGCATCATCCTGACCAAGACGCGTTATCTGATCCCGCTGGAAGGCTCTGATCATCTAACCATAGAATTGGATATATTCGATGGAACCTACAAGGGCCTCATACTGGCCGAGGTAGAGTTCCCCACTGAAGAAGAGGCCCTCACATTCACCCCGCCCCAATGGTTTGGCAGGGATGTAACCTTCTCCGGCGAATACCAAAACAGCAGACTGGCCTGCGGACTATAGTTGAGCCAGAGGCTGGCTGCCTTTGGCTGGGCCTGACCATAGGACAGAAAAAGGCCGGCTGCAGATCAGGCAGCCAGCCTCATTCCACTTACGGACGGATGCGCCTCACTCCCCGCATCCCACAAATCTTACTTCTTCTGTACATACTTCAGACAGTCAAGGGTTACAGCCGTGATGATGATGATACCTTCAAATACAAACTGAAGGTTTGTATCAATACCAAGAATTGTAAGGGAATAAATCAGTACGGTAAATATCAGCACACCGACTACCACGCCTGAAATCTTACCGATGCCGCCGGTAAAGGATACGCCGCCCACCACGCAGGCCGCGATTGCATCCATCTCCCAGCCCTGACCATAAGCAGCGGAACCGGAGCCCACCATTCTTGCGCATTCCAACCAGGACCCGAATCCATAAAGGATACCTGCCAGGATGAACGCACCCATAGTTACACCGAATACGGAGATACCTGAAACCGCGGCAGCTTCCGGGTTGCCGCCAACTGCGTATAAGTTCTTGCCAAAGGTGGTTTTATTCCAGATAAACCATACAATCACAATTGCCGCCACTGCCCAGAGGATAATAGTTGGGAAACCGTTTACCTTTGGAATGATCATCTTCGGGATTGCCGGTTCAATGGCGCCAAAGGACACGCCCTTTGTAGCATACGTGACAAGACCAAAGATTACCAGCATGTTTGCCATGGTCGATATGAACGGATGCATCTTGAATTTGGCGGTAAAGAAACCTCCGATGGCCGTAAAGCACGTACAAAGCACAATACACATAAACAGTGCAAATATAACCCTTAAGCCGATGGGCATACCTGTAAAATCAAACACGTGTCCGAAAACAGAGCCGGTATTGATGCCCTGGTGCATGATGATGGTTGCGGTGGTCATACCCATGCCCACCATACGCCCGATGGAAAGGTCCGTACCTGTAAGCAGGATAAGTCCTGCAACGCCCAGCGCAAGGAACATCCTGGGAGAGGCCTGCTGCAGGATATTTAAAATGTTGTTATAGGTTAGCAGCTTTACATTCTTTACCACCGGGGCAGCGATACACAGCCCGATGAAAATCAGGATAATGGCAATATACAGACCGTTCTGCAGTAAGAATGTCCTGCGGTTGAATGTATATTTATAATTTTCCCATTTCTGCGCCCTGGTCTCCATGAAGGTGAATTTGGACAGACGGAGCATGTCAATCAGGTGATACTGCCAGGCAAATGCAGCATGCCTTCTGTCCTTAATCCGCTGAAGTTCCTTGTCTAAGTCCATCTTTGCGTCAAACAGACGGTTCTTATGGACGTACTTTTCATCCTTTATCTCCTGATGGTCGGTAAGCTTTGACAGTGTTTTTTCATGCTCTTTGTTCAGTTCTGCAACCCTGGTGTCATATTTTTCCTTTGCCAGCGCCTTTTCCTGTTCACAGCTTGCCTTTAAGGGCTGATAATAGTCCTTCTCAAAATGCGCCTTGAGGAATCCCTCCGCATCGGAGATTAATTTTGCGATTTCATCTTTATTCTGTGCCTCAACAGCCTTTGCCTTTTCCATCTGCGCGCTGCTGGCAGCAATCCTGTCCGCTCTTTCTTCTTTTGTAAGGGAACGGTCCCTCTTTGACGCATCGATACTGTTCTGCAGGGCCACTACCCTGTTGGTACCATCCGCCCTGAGGCTGTCAATCTTTTTCTGAATCTCACCAACATAATCCTCAATCGGCTTACGCAGCTGCATCTCCTGCTCAGCCGTAAGAGTCTCATTGTTTCCTTTTGCCATATCCATGAATCCCCCTTATAGGTATTTTGCACTGAGCCTTAGAAGTTCTTCCTGATCCGTCTCTTTTGTATTGACAATTCCGGAAAGACGTCCATTTGACATAACACCAATACGGTTTGTTATACCCAGAATCTCCGGCATCTCAGAAGAAACGACAATGATTGTCTTCCCCTGTTTCGCCATATTGATGATCAGCTCATATATTTCATACTTTGCGCCCACATCGATACCTCTCGTGGGTTCGTCCATCATAAACACCTGCGGACTGCGTTCCAGCCATTTTCCAAAGATGACCTTTTGCTGGTTGCCGCCGGAAAGGCTGGAAATCATGTCATCGGGACCCATACACTTAGTATGCATGATTTTTATTTCCTTTGCCGTGGCTTTAATCATCTTTGCGTCGGAAAGCGCCATTCCTGACATATACTGGGGCAGATTGGCAATGGTAGTATTAAAGGTAAGGTCCCCCTTTAAAAACAGGCCGTTTGCCTTCCTCTCCTCAGTAATCATGGCAAACCCATGTTCCATGGCTTCCTTTGCGCTGCTGAAATTCATAAGACGTTTATTAAAATAAACCCGTCCCGCAGCCCTGGTGCGGACACCAAAGATTGTTTCCAAAAGTTCTGTCCGCCCTGCCCCCACCAGACCGTACAGTCCGAATATCTCGCCTTCTTTTACATCAAACGAGACATCCTGCAGATGAGGTTCAAACTTCGTGGATAAATTCTGTATGGACAGGATCACATCCCCGGGGGTATTGTCAACAGGCGGGAACCGGTTATCAAGGGAACGGCCCACCATTGCCGCAATCAGCTCATTCATGTTCGCATCCTTGGTACTCTTTGTCATGACCAGGTTGCCGTCCCGAAGCACTGATATCTCATCGCATATTTCAAAAATCTCATCCATCTTGTGGGAAATATAAATCAGGGCGATTCCCTGTTCTTTTAACATCCTCATCATCTCGAAGAGCTTATCAACCTCCTGTACGGTCAGGGAGGAGGTAGGCTCATCCAGAACAATCACTCTGGAATTATAGGAAATGGCCTTAGCGATCTCACACATCTGCCTCTGTGATACGGACATGCGCCCCATGGGCTGGGTAAGGTTAACGGTCATGCCCAATTTCCTAAAAAGCTCAGCGGCTTCTTTTTTCATTCTGCCTTCATCAATTACACCCATGGAATTGACCGGATAGCGTCCAAGGAACAGGTTGTCAATCACATTCCGTTCCAGACACTGGTTAAGTTCCTGGTGAACCATCGCAATGCCGTTTTCAAGAGCATCCTTTGGTCCGGAAAAGCTTACTTCCTTGCCATTCAGGAAGATATTCCCCTCGTCTTTCTGGTAAGTGCCGAAAAGGCACTTCATCATGGTTGACTTGCCGGCGCCATTCTCACCCATAAGCCCCATAACGGTTCCGCGCTTCACATCCAGGTTGATATGGTCCAGAACCCTGTTACGGCCGAAGGACTTGCTCATACCGCGTATTGATAAGACGATATCATCTTTCTTATCTGCCATTATTTTACTCCTGTATACATAGATTGATTGGTTTCAGTATTAAGTCTAAATCGATTATTAGGGAGAATTTCTTCTCCCTAATAACAGAATATCTTTACCTTTCCACGATTTTATCCATCGTGTACTTTCCTTGATATCAATGAATATTACTGCTCAAGCAGAGATGTGTATGAAGCTGCGTTATCTGTCTTAACCATGTTAATGGCAAATGCGTCATACTGGCTTGGATTGCCAAGACGGTTGGTGATATTGGACTCAGTCTGTCCGTCACCGCCGATGTAATCAACTTTAAGGTTGAGAAGCTTATCGTACTTCTGAAGCAGCGGCTGGTAGGTGGATCCCAGGAAGTTATCAGCTGAGTTGTAGATGTTCAGCCATACGGACTTTTCAGGGCTTGTGCTGGCATCCAGCTGGTTGGATACAGGTGCGTAAACCATGGTGGAATCCATGAAATCCTGATAGTTGTCAGAAGTAACAGCAACATTCAGCGCATAGTAGGAACGCTCATCTGCCCTGTATACATATACATCGTCACTGAGGACGTTGCCTGCTGAGTCTGGTGTGGCAATACCGGTGTTGATGTCAACGCCGTCCAGTGCATTACGCAGTACACGAAGTGTCAGGTAAGCCTGTACGTCTGCATGCTGGCTGATTGTGCCGCCGTAACCTTCTGCGATGGCAGCAACCGCGTCGCTGTTTGCATCATAACCGAATGTAGGAACATTGTTGTCCTTGGACCATGCATTGAACATTGACATGCCCATGCCATCGTTATTGGATACAACAACATCAATCTGTTCGCCGAAAGAAGAAGACCATGTGCCGATTCCGTTGCCTGCAGTAGCTGCATCCCATGTAGCGCCTGCGGAGTTCTTCATCTCCTGGGAAGCCAGTTCGCGTACAATGTATGTCTTGCCGCCCGCCTCAATGGAGCCGTCCTTTACAACTGTTGCGGTACCGTCTGCATTTGTGCCAACCGGAGTACTGTCGATGTTGCCGTCTTTTTCAACGCCTGTGCCAAGAGCCTTGCGGACACCCCTTGTACGTGCAATGGAGTCATTATGTCCGATATCCCCGATTGCCAGGACGTAACCGATGATCCCGTCGCCGTTGCGGTCGATTGTGTCAATGTTCTTCTCGATGTAATCCTTAACCATGGTGCCCTGAAGCTCTGCACCCTGATTGGCATCGAAACCTACATAATATGTATCCTTATTGAAATTCAGGGCTGTCATATCCAGCTGTCCGGTAGCGCTGCTGGATGGCTGGCGGTTAAACCATACCAATGGTTTGTCCTTGTTAGCCACTTCTGCGCCGCTTTCAGCTGCTGCCTCGGTTGTGGTTTCTGCTGCTGCCTCAGTGGTGGTATCACCGCCGGCTGCTGCTGTTGTAGGTGCTTCCGTTGGCTTGCTTCCGCCGCCGCAGGCAACCAGTGATAATGCCATGGAACACGCAAGGGCAACACTTAATGCTTTTTTCATTTTTAATTCCTCCCTTATGAATAATATGATTGCTTTGGTTGTTTTTGCTTAACAACAAGGCCATTATACGGCCTGGTTGTGCATTTTTCCATGGGATTTTTAAAGAATGATTATAAAATTTCTTTGATTCTGTGTTTTTTTATCAGGTTTTTATGGAAGCCTACTTATTTTTAAGCATTTTTGCCTCCTCCTGGGTCAGGACCTTCTGGGGACACCAGTAATATTTCCCATTGACCAGCGGCACGGCGGACTTGGGGTCCTGGCCCAGAGACAGGCTCCAGGCAATGTCAAATATGGCCTGGGCGTAACTTTCCTTATCCGATTCCACGGTGGCGAAAAGGGTTCCCTCCTCCAGGGCCTTTATGCCCACAGGGGTGCCGTCAATGCCCACCACCTTGATGGAATTGGCCCCTATCCCGGCCCGGTTCATGGCGTCGATGGCGCCCAGGGCCATGTCATCGTTGTTGCTTACCACCAGTTCAATCTGCCCCGGGTACTCTTTCAGCCACTGTTCCATAAGGGCCGAAGCCTGGCTCCTGTCCCAGTTGGCAATCCCTCCCGTGATTTTCTCCAGCGGAACGTCCCCGTCCTTTAAGGTCTGGATGGACCACTCCGTGCGGATCAGGGAGTCCTGATGACTGGTCTCACCTTCCAGGAGCACGTAGCTCACCAGACCGTTCCCGTTGGCGTCAAGGGTGCGGGAATCCTTCCTGTAGGCATCTACCAGGGCCTCCCCCTGAAGCACGGCCGATTCCTTGGCATCCGCGCCCACGTAGTAAAGCTTCTCCCACCGGTTCATGTCCTCCTCCACCGGTTCCCGGTTAAAGAACACCACCGGGGTACCTGCATCCATGGCTTTGTCAATGATGATGGAGGCAGAGGAACGGTCCACGCTGTTGATGCACAGGGCGTCACATCCAAGGGATATCAGACGCTCCACCTGGCTGTTCTGGGTGTTCTGGCTCCCCTTGGAGTCCAGGATATCCAACTTTACCTTGATTCCTGTTTTCTGTTCATATTCCTTTGCCTTATCCTCCAGGCCTGTGCGCAGGGTGCCGATGAAGGTATCATCCCCGCGGTAGAGAAGGACCCCGATACGGATGGAATTCTTCTTTGTCTGCCGCTGTCCTTCATGTTCCCTGTACTGCCAGAACCCGATCAGGATGCCGGCCCCTAAACAAACCGCCAATAAATAAATCCATTTCCGCTTCACCGCATACGCCCCTTTCATTTTCCCGTTTTCCCTCATTCAATGGGATAGAACATTTTCTCATATGTCTTATCCCTCAGCCTGTCCTTGTCCACGTAGATGGCCGTCAGCTGCGTCTCCTGCTTCTGGTGGGTGCCCTGGATGGCTTCCACTGCCTGCTTCACACTTAAATACCCCTCGTCAAACTGGTTATAGGCCGTCATCCCCGTGACAATCCCCTTTTCCAGCGCCCTGAGCAAGGATGTGGTGCTGCCCACGCCGTAAAGCCCGGACACCCTGCCCTGATAGATGGGGTCTTCCTCCAGTATCTGGGCTGCCTGGTCCAAGGACTGTACGTCCAGGGCTATGATGGTAATCTTGCCGCTGCCGGGGGAGTCCGTTTCCTGGACAGCCTGCCGGTATGTGTCCTGGCCCTTCTTCTCTATGAGCCGGTATTGATACCCATATCCATCCAGCACGCCCCTGACCCCTTCGTAGACCTGGGCGCTGTCCCCATAGTCCAGTCCCTTACAGAAGAGATAAACCGGGACATCCCCGGGGGTCTGGGATACGGCCGCCTCCCCCAGCATCCTTCCAATCTCCCGGCTGTCCACACCGATGGTATCCGCCACTTTTGCGCTCTGCTGTGGGCTGCCAAGAAAGAGGACAGGGCAGCCCGTATTCATGCCCTCCAGTTCCTTAACCGCCTCTTCTGCCATCACCGGGGCCAGGATGACCGCCCTGGTCCCATCCCTGATTTCCCTTTTCACCAGCTCCATCTGCTGTGCCTGGTCATGGTCCGCGTAAAGGGTGATGAAGCTGACGTCCCCGTGGAATTCCACCGCTGCCTGATCCATGCCCTTTTTGAAATTCACATAGTAGTCATCATTGTCCCCGTCTATGATGACGGAAACCGGGTATACCTCAATCTCCTTTTCCTTGATGATAAGGTCCGTGGAGGACATCAAGAACAGCAGGACCAGGATACCGGCCCATATGCACCAGAGAATTTTCCCTTTATTTAACATAGGCTTCCTCTTTCTTCACTTCCTGATAGGGAATAGCCGGCAGATGCGCCGTAACCGTGGTCCCCTCATCCGGTTCCGACTGGATATCAAGGCCGTATCCCGTGCCAAAATAAAGCTTGATCCGCTCATTCACATTCTTTACGCCAATGCCGGAGCCCCTGCCTGAGGACGTATGGTCCGCGGCCTGAAACAGGTGTTCCACCTGCTCCTGGGTCATGCCCAGCCCATTGTCGGACACGCTCATATAAAGGTCGTCCTCCCGGCGCCATGCCCTGACCAGGATTTCCCCGTCCCCGTCCATGAATTCCATGCCGTGGTAAATGGCATTTTCCACCAGTGGCTGAAGCATGAGCTTTAAGCTGGCCAGTTCAAGGACATCCTCATCCGCCTCAATGTCATAGGTGAATTTGTTCTTATAGCGCATGTGCTGGATCATCAGGTAGTTGCGCACATGCTCCAGTTCGTCCTTTACCGGGATGATGCTCTTTCCCTTGCTTAAGCTGATTCTAAAGAATCTGGCCAGGGCCGTCACCACCTTCACGGCTTCGGACTGCTTTTCATTTTCAATCATCCACACAATGATATCCAGGGTATTGTAGAGGAAATGCGGGTTGATCTGGGACTGGAGCGTGTCAAATTCACTTCTCCGCTTGGATTCATGCTCTGCCACGATGTCGTTCATCAGCTTCCGGATCCGCCTGGCCATGCTCTGGATGGAGGTGCCCAGATGCTGTATCTCATAGGAACCGGCGCTTCTCACCTCCACTTCCAGGTTCCCCTGCTCAATCTCATTAACCGCCTTTTCCAGCTCTTTGATAGGGTCCGTGATCCTGGTGGAAATGTAGGAATTGATGATGGAAAGGATGAACAGCACAAATGCGATGATGAACACCATCAGGAGCTTTGTCTTGATGTTGTTAAGGGACATGCCGTCAAGGGGCGTGACGCCCACAATCTTCCACCCCGTATATCCCACGGTCTTCACTGACACGATCCGCTTTTCCCCGTCAAATACCTCCTCATAATTGCCGTCCTTAAGGCCGGCCGACTCCTGGTTGTTCTCTTTGACAATGCCGGAGTCGATAAGCTGTGCCTTTGGATGATAAATGATCTCCCCATCGCTGCTGATCAGGTACGCATATCCGCCGTTTCCCAGGTTCACGCCGTCAAACAGCCGCTCCAGGCTGTTGTAACGGATATCGATGAGCAGCACGCCCTGGTCCGTATAGGGACCATTGGTAATCTCCACTGCCCTTGACATGGAAATGACCCAGCGGTACTGGCTTTCGCTCCCATCAAAGATTGTCTGTACATGGGGCGTGGAAAAATGCAGGTTCTCTGTCTTTAAAAGGGCGTTCTTAAACCAGTTCTCATCAATCACGTCAACATTGGACTTGAGCCTGGCCGCAGGTACGGATTCCAGCATCTGGCCGTTCTTGGACAGCAGGGCGATATTTTCTATATTATCCTTGTTATTGTCATACAGAAGGGTAATCTCGCTGCCAATGGAGCCGTCCGAAAGGTCTGCGTTCTTGATCACGCCGTAATATAGGGAATCGGACAGCTTCATGATTGTCTGCAGATAGGAATCCATGGAACGGTTAATCTGGTTAATCAGTATCTGGTTCTCTTCCTGTATGGTATCCGCCATCTGTCCCGACAGCCTTGTATAGAGGGAAATGCCTATAAACACGCTGGCAGCCAGGGCGGTCAGCGTAAAATAAATAAATATGATGTAGCGGATGCTGGCCTTTTGCGCCCCCTGCCTCTGCTTTTCAAAAAGCATGTCCGTCTCCTTACCGTTTGGCTCCCCTGAACTTGGTTGGGGAAATACCGAAACGTTTCTTGAATACATAACTGAAATAGTTCTGTTCCTGATACCCCACCTTGGATGCAATCACATAGGTCTTGTCATCGGTCTTGCCCAGCAGTTCCACCGCCTTATTCAGCCGCACCTCGGTCAGATAGGCGATATAGGCCTGCCCTGTTTCCTTCTTAAACATGGTGGAGAAATAGGCCGGGCTCATATGCAGGTGGCGGCAGATTTTTTCCACGGAAAGGTCCGGATCCTGGTAATTGTCCATGATATATTCCTTGGCCTCCTGGATCACCTGCTTCATGGTGTTGTCACGTTCCTGGTTCATCACCTGGTTCATCCGCAGCGCCACCGACAGAAGCCACTGGCTGAAATCCTCCTTTTTCTGCATTTTGGGAATCAGCGCAAAGGTATCCTCATGGTCCTCCCCTTCCTCCAGGATCTGGGCCATATCCAGGTCATGCTGCTGGATCCTCTGTATGATGCTGCTGGACACGCTCAGCATATAGGCCTGGCACTGGCGGAAATGCACCTTTGCGTCGCTCATCTTATCCATGACGCTGCGCACGGCCTCCTCTATCTTTTCCCTGGGGCCGAACTTGATGGCCGCAATCAGTTCCGCCTCGTCCTTGCCGTCAAACAGCAGCTTGCCGCCGCTGACCGGCTCCACGTCGTTGATGTAGATGGTGCTTCCGCCTCCCACGATGGCCTTATAACCAAGGGCGTCCACTGCCGCCTTGTAGGAGCTGCTGATTTCAGACAGGGCCTGACAGCCGTGACCGATTCCCACCGTGATGGGGACTTCCAGGATTTTCTTGGTCTCCTTGCAGATGTCCCCCAGCACGTCAATCAGCCCTGTCTGGCTGTTCTCCCCGTCAATGGCAGCAATGACTGCAATCTCCGCCGCAGCTGTCCTGGCCGAGGTGGCCAGGGCGCAGCGGCAGTAATTCTTTAATTTCTCCTCCACGATCTGCATCACGGAAATGGGAATCAGGTCCTTTTCCTTGTGCAGGGGAAGCATGGCGCTGCCCCGGATTTCCTCGGGCTCAATGTCAATGGCCGCGGCCACCCACTTCTTGGCTCCGGCAAGGGGTATGTCATATTCCTGCAGCCGGTCGGCCACGGTTTCTTCCGGCACCGGATAGCTGATCAGTTCATTGATGAACTGTTCCCGCAGGATGGGAAGGCTTTTAATATAATTCTCCCGCAGCAGGCTTACGTTCCTCTTCTGTTCAATCTCCTCGTCCAAGTTGGATTTGATGCGCTTTAATATGGCAGTCAGCTCCTCCACGTTCACGGGCTTTAATATATACTCCGTCACATTCAGCTTAATGGCCTGCTTGGCGTATTCAAAGTCATCATATCCGGAAAATATGACGATTTTTATGGAGGGATATTTCTGGCGCACCTTCTCCGCCAGGGTCAGTCCGTCCATATATGGCATACGGATATCCGTAAGGATCAGATCCGGCTCCAGGGCCTCCACCTTCTCCATGGCGTCCTCCCCGTTCTCCGCATCCCCCACAACCTGAAATCCTGCTTCTGTCCAGTTAATCTTCCTGATGATGCTCTGCCTTACCTCTTCTTCATCATCCACCAGAATAATCCTGTATAAATCCATATGAATGCCCCTTTTCTCATCTATCGTGAAATATCTTCCTGAAATCCCGGCTGTTAATATATCTATTAATTATACAATGAGTCCCATTATTTTGCAATTGTCCGGATGGCCCCGCGCTGCTTATGATGCATTATAAGTATAAATAATATAACATTCATATTGTCCTCCAATGCTAATATATGTTATGATAAGTCCTGTAACAGGCAGGATTACAAATCACTGATCACAAATCACTACTATCAAAGAGGGCATATAAATGGGCGGAATATTTGGTGTTGCATCTAAGAACAGCTGTACATTGGATCTTTTTTTCGGAGTCGATTACCACTCCCATCTTGGCACAAAACGCGGCGGCATGGCCGTGTACGGGGAACAGGGCTTTGCCCGCTCCATCCATAATATAGAAAACAGCCCGTTCCGTACAAAGTTTGACGGCGATTTAAACGAGCTGGAGGGATATTATGGAATTGGATGTATTTCCGATAATGAACCCCAGCCCTTATTAATCCAGTCACACCTGGGAAGTTTTGCCATCACAACGGTGGGCAAGATCAACAACCAGGACGAGCTGATACAGGAAGCATTCCGGAACGGACATATACATTTTATGGAAATGAGCCACGGGCGTATTAATTCCACGGAGCTGGTGGCTGCCCTGATCAACCAGAAGTCATCCCTGGTGGAAGGGCTTCTGTATGCGCAGGAACGGATTGAAGGTTCCATGACCATACTGGTGCTGACCCCAAAAGGCATCTACGCCTCCAGGGACAGATATGGCAGGACGCCTGTTGTAATCGGAAAAAAGGAAGATGCCTTCTGCGCTTCCTTTGAGAGCTTTGCCTTTATCAACCTGGGCTACTCTGACTACAAGGAGCTGGGCCCCGGCGAAATCGTATTCATCACCCCGGAATGTGTGGAAACCATGAGCCCCCCAAGACAGGAGATGAAAATCTGCTCTTTCCTCTGGGTCTACTACGGCTATCCCACCTCCACCTATGAGGGGGTCAACGTGGAAAGCATGCGCTATGAATGCGGAAAGCTTCTGGCCAAACGCGATGAGGCAAGGCCCGACGTGGTGGCCGGCGTACCTGATTCAGGAATCGCCCATGCCATCGGTTATGCCAATGAATCCGGCATCCCCTTTGCACGCCCTTTCATCAAATACACGCCTACCTGGCCCCGTTCCTTCATGCCCCAGAACCAGGGCCAGCGCAACCTGATTGCGAAAATGAAGCTGATTCCCGTGGACTCGCTGATCCGCGGCAAAAAGCTGCTGCTGATTGACGACTCCATTGTCAGGGGGACCCAGCTGGGCGAGACCTCCGAATTCCTTTACCAGAGCGGCGCAAAGGAAGTTCATATCAGGCCTGCCTGCCCGCCCCTTATGTTTGGCTGTCCCTATCTTAATTTCTCCCGCTCCTCCTCGGAGCTGGACCTGATTACCAGACGTATCATCAAGGACAGGGAAGGCGGCTGCGTATCGGATGAACTGCTGGCAGACTACGCCAACCCGGACAGCGGTAATTACAAGGAGATGATGGAGGAGATCCGGAAGCGCCTGAACTTTACCACACTCCGTTACCACAGGCTGGACGACCTGGTGGAATCCATCGGCATTTCCCCATGTAAGCTCTGCACCTATTGCTGGAACGGAAAAAAATAAATCATTCATCCAATCTGATAAAGGAGGGCATTGCAGATGGCGGCCGCCACGTTGCTGCCCCCCTTTCTTCCTTTTGCCACAATGTACGGCGTGTTCTCAAGGGTAAGGATCAGTTCCTTGGACTGTACCACGTTCACAAAACCCACCGGCGCCCCTATGACCAGGGACGGGGAAATACTCCCCTCCTTCACCAGCTCATATAGGCGGATCAAAGCAGTGGGGGCATTGCCGATGGCAAAGATGCAGGGACGGCTCCTTCCAAATAACCGGGCCGCCTTCTCCATGCTGGCCACTGCCCTGGTGGTCCCTTTTTCTGCCGCTTCCCCGGCCACGTCCTTATCTGCCATGAAGCAGAGCGCCTCCCCTCCCAGGGCAGACAGCTTCCTTTTATTCACCCCTGACCATCCCATATTGGTGTCCGTGACGATTACCGCCCCCTGTTTGAGGGCGTCGATACCCTTCTGTACTGCGTGTTCAGAAAATACCAGGTTCCCGGCGTACTCAAAATCAGCCGTGGTATGGATGGCCCGTTTGATGACCGGCTCCTGTTCCGGCTTAAGCCGGACTCCCATTGACTTAAGTTCCTGGTCAATCAGTTCAAAACTTCGGCGCTCTATCTCTGATGGGAGCACCTGTTCCAATTGTATATTTAACATCCTGTCTCGTCTCCTTATATGGCATCCCAAAGCCCCTGCTGCCGGTGCGTTACGGTTTTTTGGGTCTGTTCAGGTCCATTGCCGTCATTGCCTTAAAAGCAGTCTTTCTGCGTCTTATAACCCCATCATCTTATAGATGGCATCCAGATCCAGACTGGACCGCAGCACATCTGCCAGCTTGTCATACTGCTGCTGACGGTAGGCACTGTAATCCCCTGCCTTTACCTCGTCCATGGATATCCCCTTTTTGGCTGCCAGGGAGGATACAATGGTCTCCGCTATCCCCGGATGGTCGAAGATACCGTGAATGTATGCCCCGTAGATATTCCCCCTGTTCCATCCGTCTTCCTTTACCCGTTTCCCATCACAGTCAGGCCGGTCCTTGTCCTGTATCTCCATCACATAGGAGACAGGACGGCAGATTACGGGTTCCCTGCGCCAGGAAACCAGCATTGCGGTATCCATGGCACCGTTTTCCCTGTCAATGGCAGTGCGGCCCATATGGATTTCATAACCGCTGATGCATTGGCCTGACAACGGGGCCAGGACGCCGTCCAGCTCCCCAAGGGAGCCTTCCACCTGGGTACGCACCTTTTCTTCCTGGAAATCAGTGCACAGCGGAAGCAGCCCCATACCGGCTGTCTCCCTTACGCCCGCGGACTCCACCCCGCCGGCATCCCTAAGGACTTCCCCCATCATCTGGTATCCGCCGCAGATTCCCCATATGGGCACCTGTTTATGGGCCAGCTTAAGCACTGCGGCCTCCAGGCCGTTCTGCCGCATCCACAGCAGGTCATCCATGGTATTCTTTGTGCCTGGGAGAAATACCAGGTCCGGCGTCCCTAACTCTGAAACCCTGGAAACATAGCGCAGGGACACCCCGGGAATCCTGGAAAACACATTAAAATCCGTAAAGTTGGATATCCGCGGCAGACGGATGACCGCCAGGTCCACCAAACCGGATGCCTGGCCGTTTTCCAGACGGGCGCTTAAGCTGTCCTCGTCCTCAATATCCACATCCATATACGGCACCACCCCGATTACCGGTATGCCGCAAAGCTGTTCCAGCATCGCGGCACCCGGGTCCAGGATGGATCTGTCCCCACGGAATTTGTTGATGATAAGCCCCTTGACCCGCTGCCGCTCCTCCTGTTCTAAAAGGGCCACGGTGCCGTAAAGCTGGGCAAACACACCGCCCCTGTCAATGTCGCCAGCCAGCAGCACCGGGGCGTCCACCAGCTCTGCAAGGCCCATGTTCACGATATCGTCTGATTTGAGGTTGATTTCCGCCGGGCTTCCCGCGCCTTCAATGACAATGATGTCATGGGACCCGGACAGCCGTTCATAGGAGGCCATGATTTCCGGAATCAGGCTGCGTTTCATGGCAAAGTAATCCCTGGCCTTCATGTTCCCCCTGGCAACGCCATGGACAATCACCTGGGAACCCACATTCGTGGTGGGCTTTAGCAGGATCGGGTTCATGTCCACATGAGGGCTTATGCCTGCCGCCTCTGCCTGGACCACCTGGGCCCGGCCCATCTCCAGGCCTTCTGATGTAATATAGGAATTCAATGCCATGTTCTGGGATTTAAACGGCGCGGTCCTGTATCCGTCCTGCTTGAATATACGGCAAAGTCCGGCCGCCAGGATGCTTTTTCCCGCATTGGACATGGTTCCCTGAATCATGATTGGTTTCGCCATCATCGTTCTCCTCTGCTCGTTCAATTTGGGGCTGTTTTATTCTAGCCCGTTGCGTTTTGCCCCGTTTTCTTCTTTTACCGCTTTCCCCATGTACTCCATCAGCCGCCGGTTCTCCTCCCGCGCCTTTACGCAGACCCGGTAAAAGGAGGGATTAAGGCCAGGATAATTGCTGCAGCTGCGTATGAGCACCTTGTGTTCCAATAGCCGGTGATACAGCCAGCCCTTTGGGGGCGTCTGCATATCCCGGCCCGAGGGGCTGTCCGGCCCGCTATCCCCTTCCCCCTGGAAGGCCTTGAAAAACACATAGTTGGCCCGGGACCCATACACAGTAAACCCAAGTTTTTCCAGTTCCCCTCGCATCCACTCCCGTTCCGTCCCAACCACTTCCCTTGTCCGCCTGACGAAATCCAAATCTTTAAGGGCTGCCTCACCCGCTTCCTGGGCCAGGCCCGATACGGACCATGGCTGCCTTACCTCACACAGGCGTTCAAGAAGGTTTCCGTTACTGCAAAGACCGTATCCCAGCCGAAGTCCCGCCATGGAATACAGCTTGGTAAATGCCTTGAGCACAAAAAGATTGGGATATTCCCCCAGGAAAGGGATTGCGGAGCAGGCCTCCGGTTCATCCAGGAAATCACAGAAGCATTCGTCCATGATCAGGCGGGTGCCGGATTGGAGACATACCTCTGCCACCCGTCTGATTTCCCCTGTTGGCACGGGTATACCCGTTGGATTATTGGGATTGCACAGGAATACCATGTCATACGGCCTGCCTTCCCCCGCCGCCCCTATGATCCGCTGAAGAAGGGCCTCCACATTCAGTGAAAATCCTTCCTTTTCCTCCAGGAACAGGTAGTCCACGCTGCATCCGCAGGCCCTCATTGCCTGCTCATATTCGGAAAAGGCCGGGGCCGTCACCAGTCCGCGCCTTGGCATACAGCCATGGGCCAGGCCGAATACAAGGTCAGCCGCCCCATTTCCGCAGATGATCCAGTCCTTTGGCACTTCATGGAGCCGGCCCAGGGCTTCCCGCAGCTTCCCGCAGCTGCTGTCCGGGTACACGCTGCACACATCTGTATGTATAGAGGATGCAAGCACCTTCCTCACCCCGTCCGGAAGCCCCAGGGGATTTAAATTGGCGGAATAGTCCATATGGATTTCCTGGGTGTAGATATCCCCTCCGTGCTGATACTGCATGAATCGTCCCTCCTCTCAAGCCCTTATCCGCAGATACTGCTTTCCGTAAATATTGCTTTCCGCAAATACTGCTTTCTGTAATTATTGCTTTCCGCAAATACTGCTTTCTGTAAATACTTCTGTCTGTAAATACTTCTATCTGTAAATACTGCTTTCCGTAAAATGGCCTTTGTCATGCCAGGAACAGGGCAGCTGCCAGCACGGCCATGAGGATCACCTCCGCTGCAAACATGAGCCGGTTGGCCCTCTTAATATCCATGGGACACACCGGGCGGTCGTCATCCCCGATAAACGGCTTTTTATGCAGGATGCCAAAATACCATGCGTCCCCTGCCAGCCTAAGATGCAGTGCGCCTGCACACGCTGCCTCTGCCTGGGCCGAATTAGGGCTTGCATGCTTATGCCTGTCCCGCATCAGGATGCGCCAGCCATGGACTCCGTCCATTCCCGGAAGGAAAAAGGCGGCCAGCACCATAAGGCCTCCGGTCAGGCGGGAGGGGATGAAGTTCAGGATATCATCCAGTTTTGCCGCCGTCCTTCCAAAAAGCATGTATGTTTCATTCTTATACCCTATCATGGAGTCCATGGTGTTAACTGCCTTATAGAGCATCCCCCCGGCCGGTCCGAACAGGGCCATGAAAAGGAACGGGGCCACCACCCCGTCAGATGCATTCTCCGCCACGGTCTCAATGGCGGCCCTGGCAATGCCGGCTGAATCAAGCACCGCCGTATCCCTTCCCACAATCATGGACACCTGGTTCCTGGCCCCCTCCACGTCCCCGGACTCCAGGCTGCGGCATACCTTCATGCTCTCCGTGCACAGGCTTCTGGCCGCAAGCATCTGGTAACAGAGGATGGTTTCCACGGAAAAGGGGATGATCCAAAGGGATGGATAGGACATCTGCCGCAATACACGCAGTACGGACCAGGGAATCAGGAACCACACCGCGCACATGACGGCCGTGAGGAAAAAACCGGCCGCCAGTTCCCTGGCTTCCAGCCGTTTCCTCAAGCTGCCTTCCAGCCATGAAATCATCCGCCCCATCAGACGTACGGGGTGGGGGAAATGATACGGGTCACCGAGGATCCAGTCCAGGACGCATCCGGCAAGCAGTGCCGTCCCATGCAGTTTCCATACTTCAAACCATCCAGCCATGTTCGTATTCCGTCCTCCATTTGGTCACTTATTTGGTCACTTTATTCTCTGTCCCAGGCCGCATAAGACCCGCCAGACCTGTCGGGCCTCTTTGGCCGCAAGGCAGCACAGCCTGCCTGTTTCCTCCCGGTACTGCCGTTCCGCGGCATCTGCCGGAACAATCCCATAGCCGATTTCATCTGTCACAAGAATCCGGTCCGGCACATCCTGAAGCAGGGCTTTCAGGATTATTTCCATCTGCTTTTGATCCCCGGGCTTCCAGGGATTCCCGCCGGCCCCTACCCCAACCTCCCGGTTCATAAGACGTCTGATAAACAGGTGGAAATCACAGCAATACCTGCTTTTCATATAGGATTCCCATCCCTCGTCCCTGCCGGACGCCCACCGGACCATTGGCCCTTCGTCCTCCGGTATCAAATTCTGCAAGGCAAATTCCCTCTTGCCCTGTCCTCTTCCTCCAATAACCAGAATCATATGATATGACCTCCAAGTCCTCCTGTCTTTAACAGGGCCGCCAGCAGGGCCAGTCCGGCCAGCTCGCATACCTGAAGGAAACAGCCGGCCAGATCCCCTGTGATACCGCCAAATTCATTTGACGACATCCTGTGATACCACCAGAATACAAGGAGATGGACCAATCCCAGGCCAAGGCTTAACGCCCATGCCCCGGCCAATCCGTTCATTTTCCATCCCAGCAAAAAGGCAATGGCCATGCATAGGGCCAGCCAGACAGCCAGCACCGCCCTGTCCGTACGTTTTTCTGCTGTCCTGGCAAATTCCGCTGCCAGCCCGTCCTTTTTGGCAGATGGGAATAAGACCACCGAAAGTCCGCTGAATGCCCGTTCCATCACGAATACCAGGGCAGGCATTCCGTAAAGCAGGAATCTTAAGTCCCCTTCACAGCCGGAAAGGTACTGCACATACTCATTAGCCGCCCCCAGATACAGAAGGAGATAGACTGCCAGTGATATGACAGCGAACGCCCCCAGATGCGGGTCCTTCAGGATTTCCAGTTTTTTCTCCCGTCCGCCATAGGAGTGGATGGCATCCATGGTATCCATGAAGCCGTCCATATGGATCCCGCCTGTTACAAGGAGGGGAACGGCTGCCGCTGCCAGCGCGACCGTCAGGGGATCCAGGCCAAATAAATCCAGCCCCAGATAAAACCAAAGTCCCAGCACCATGCCCTGCACCATGCCCACAAAGGGGAAAAAGCACATGACATGGCGCATCCGTTCCTCTGTCCATTCCACTGTGGGCATGGGTATCTTGGAATACATGGAAACAGCTATTATGCAGGAATAAATCCCATTCATCCGTTCATCAGCTCCTCTCCTCTGTCTTTTTTGCATCGCGGTTTTCCGTTATCCCTTCCATACAACAGGAATGCCGTACACCACTTCCACCACCCGGTGGGAACATGCCCCGAGGCGCCTGTTAACAAGTCCCATCAGGCGTATGTACTGATCCGTCCCCGGATCGTATGTGATACCGTCAGACGCCACCTCATTGGTGACAATGACCATGTCCCTGACCCTGGATGCCAGGGAGAGGATATCACCGGCCAGTTTGCCTGCCAGTCTGTTAATGGCGTCATTTCCCAGCTCCTCCACGCTGTCTGCAAACATCTCGTTGGCAGCCAGGTTGGATACGCACTCCAGAAGCAGGGCGGCATCCTCCGGGGCATCCTCCTCCTGATTGCTGCTGATGCCGGACAGGGCCGTATTCACGTTTACCGGGCATTCCACCGTGATGAATCCCTTCCCCCTGCGCAGTTCCTGGTGACGCAGGACCTTTGCCTTCCCCTCTTCCCCATACACGGTCATGGTCGCCACATAATAGCGCACCGGGCAGCCGGAGGACATCACAAGGTGTTCCGCGTACTCTGATTTGCCGCTGCCGCTGCCGCCTGTCACAAGATATATCACAGGCCATCCCTCCCTTCGGACTTCATGGAACGCTGTTCCTGCGCTGTCAGGGGCAGATATGTATCAGACCAGGTGTTCATACCGGCCTACCTGGATTTCCTCAAAACTGCTCATCTGATTGTACACGGCTGCCGCCATGTCAAGAAGGGGGAAAAGCGCTGCCGCACCCGTCCCCTCTCCCAGACACATTCCTGCCCGGATGGCAGGGCGGAGCCCCAGGGCCTCCAGCACCATTTCCCCGGCAGGTTCTGCCGAAACATGGGATGCCAGCAAAAAGTCCCTGACCCTGGGGCAGATCCCAACTGCTGCCAGGGCTGCCGCACCGGTAATCAGGCCGTCCAGCACCGCCGGCAGGCGTACCATACCGCATCCGATGTAAAAGCCGGCCAGGGCCGCCAGGTCAAATCCCCCTACCTTGGCAAGCACGTCCACCGGGTCCGTCCTGTCCGGACAGTGAAGGGCAATCCCATCTTTTATGACCTGGATTTTCCGGCTGTATCCATCTGTGGTAAGGCCTGCGCCCCGCCCGGTCACCTTCTCCGGCTCCTGGTCCAGAAGCACGGACAGTACTGCGCTGCTGGTGGTTGTATTGCCAATCCCCATTTCCCCGGAACCGGCCAGCCCGTATCCCTTTTCTTTCAGTTCAAAGGCAGTCCTGATACCCGCCTCCATGGCCTTGAGGGCCTGTCCGCGGCTCATGGACGGCCCCTTCAGGAAATTCCGGGTGCCTCCTGCAACCTTTCTTGGCAGCAGGCCGGGAATGGAATCATGGCCTGCGATTCCCACATCAATGGGGATTACATCCGCACCGGCCTTCCTGGCCATGATGCAGACACAGGAACAGCCCTTTGCCATGTTCCCCGCCACAATGGCAGTAACCTCCTGCCCGGTCTGGGTCACCCCTTCCTCCACGATTCCATTGTCAGCGCACATTACCACAATGGCCTTTTTGCCGATATCAACCGCGGCTGTGCCGGATGCCCCTGCAATCCGCACAATGTCCTCCTCCAGGACACCCAGGCTGTTCAGCGGCTTTGCCACCTGGTCCCAGCGTCTGAGGGCCTGTTTTACGGCTGTCCCATCAGCCTCTTTAACTGATTTTACCATTTCCTCAAGATTCATGTCCCATCTTCCTTCCAAATACAATGCACCTGTCTGCAAACCGCGCTGCAAAACCAGGACAGGAGGGATAATATAAATGCGGGAAACCGGCCATCACATTCCCTCTGGTCCGCATGCAGCGCCATGACCGGCCGCCCGCCGGTTTCCTGGCCGTCATCCTGTATTCCTCATCCCGGCACTCACAGTCCCAGTAGTGGAACTCATGCCCCTTTATCTCCATGCCCGGCAGCATGTACGGAAGGATTCCGTCCGCGCTGAGGGTGATATAACCGAAGTGTCCCTTTCTGTCCCCCTTAAAGCCGCGGCCAGGCAGGACGCCTGCCATGGGATAATCCTTTCCGTCAATGCCCTGTAATGAATCAAGCAGGTAGAGATATCCCCCGCATTCCCCCAGTATGGGCATTCCCCTGGCGGCTGCGGCCGCCACCGAATCACGCATGGATTGGCCGGCGGCCAGTTCCCCTGCATGATTCTCAGGATATCCTCCGCCAAAAACCAGGCCGTCCAGATCATCCGGTATCTTTTTATCATGAAGGGGGCTGAAGTATGCCAGCCTGGCCCCTGCACGTTCCAGGGCATCCAGATTATCCCTGTAGTAAAAACAGAACGCCTCATCCAGCGCCACACCCAGGGAGAATTTCCTGTCTGTACTTTTTTCACATGTATGAGGGACGGACGTGGTCCTGTCTTTCCCACACCGTGGCATGGGGGTATGTGCACTGCAGGAATCTTTCTGCCCTGGTTGGGCAGGATGTGTCATGCCGGAATCTGCCTGGCCCGGTTGGGTACGATGTCCCGGCATGCCGGAACCCGATTGCCCCATTTTTTCCTTACCGCCGCAAACCATGGCCAGCACATCCAAGTCCACGGTATTTTCCATGCAGTCGGCCAGCCGTTCCATCTGTTCCTTAAGCCCGTCAATCTCATCCGGCAGGACCAGCCCCAGGTGCCGGCTTCCCACCTGCAAAAACCCAAGCTCCGGCACATAACCGATGACCGGGACGTGAAGCTGTTCCTCCACCAGCGCCTTTATCCTTCCATATATCATGGGGGATATGCGGTTAAACAGCACACCTCCGATTCGGCTGACACACTTTATTTCCTTTCCCCCTTCATCCCTGGGTACGTATTCCAGGAACCCCTTAACCTGGGCTGCCAGCGACAGGCTGGCCCCCTTGGCGTCTACCACCAGGATGACGGGCAGTTCAAGAATCTGGGATATTTCCCATGAACTTGCCTTAACGGAAATTCCTCCCAAGCCGTCAAAGTATCCCATGACCCCCTCAGCCACCACAAAACAGCCGGGAGTTATGTGGGAAATTTTCTCACGCATATGGTCCGGTTCCTCAAAAAAGCTGTCCAGGTTCCCGCTTTCCAGTCCCAGCACCTGGTTGTGGAACAGGCCGTCAATGTAATCAGGGCCGCATTTAAAGGGGGCCGGGTTCCATCCTCTCCTGTTAAGCAGCTTAAGAAGACCGCAGGTAATCATGGTCTTTCCGCTGCCGCTTTTAGGAGCCGCTATCATAACTCCTGCCATTGAATCTCCTCACTGTCCAAAGATGGGTTCTGCATCACCGCAATATATACCGGGTTCTGTGCTTTTGGCATATGATAAGCGCCCACTGTCTCCACCTTTGCCGCCCAGACCTGGGTCAGCTCCGTGTCCTGGAATCCGAAGTTCCTCATACAGTCCAGAATCTCCCCAAGGGTTTCCAGCGTAATGGCATTGGCCACTATCCTTACTCCGGGATTAGCTGCCACAAGCGCCTCCACAATTGCCTGCATCTTTCCGCCGCTTCCCCCGATAAAGGCATGGGTTGGCATGGGCAGGCCCTCCATTGCTTCCGGCGCCCCGCCTTCTACAATATGGAAGCCCTGCCAGCCTCCATGGAATTTCTGGCAGTTGGACTGTATGAGCTGAAGGGCGTCCAGGCTGCGCTCAATGGCATAAACCTCCCCATTTCCGCCCCTGCGCCGGATTTCCAGTCCCATCTCCACTGCCACGGAACCGGTCCCTGCCCCAATATCATAACACACAGCGCCATGGCCGATGCGGAGTTTTTCCAATGACAGCCTGCGCACTTCTGACTTTGTCATGGGAACCGGTCCACGGATGAATTCGCTGTCCTCAGGCCCCTTGACCGGATAAAGCTGTTCCTCCAAAGCACCGTCATTTTCCACCAGGACACAGGCCAGGCTTCCAAAAGGCCGGTGTTCATCCTCCATGATAAGCTCGGCCGGCGTCATGGCCCAGGTAATGCGCTCATCTTCATAGGAGAGGTTTTCCCCCGCCCATATATCCACATGGCTCATGCCGCTGCCCACCAGCTGCCTGCACAGGGAGGACACGCTTCCCGGCCCGCCAAGCAGGATAAAACAGGACCTGTGGTTCCTTATATGGGCCACCACATCACACTCCCGTCCATGGCTGCTGACCGGATGCACATTCTGCCAGCTCTTCCCCAGTCTGGCGCAGAAATAGGACAGGCTGGATACGCCGGGAACGTATTCCACATCCCATCCTTCCCTCATGAATGCCTTAGCAGCTGCTTCCGCGCCGCTGTAGAATCCGGTGTCGCCGGAAAGCACCAGGGCCGCCTCCTCCCATTTGAAGCTTCCCAGCCACTGCACCATCTCACTGGGCTTGTAGGCGGAAAACACGCGCTTTCCCTCGGTGTAAGGGCGCACGCTCTCAAGCATCCGGTCTGCCCCGGTAATTACCTGGGCAGCTTCCAGGCAATCCATGGCACGGCCGGTAAGCTGGTCCTCACCGCCCATGCCGATGCCCACCAGATACACAACCGGCCGCTGCTCCTGGGAAAATGCGTTCTCATCTTTCATGTTCCATCCACTCCTTTATCTGCTTTTTTACATCCTCCAGGGAAATGCCTCCGGCGCTTTTTGGCCTATCAATCAGCAGGGTCCGTACCCCCGCTGCCCTGGAGGCCTCCAGCTTCTCCTCCATGCCCCCGGCCTTTCCTCCATCTTTTGTCACAAGAAACCGGCATTTGAACTCCCTTAACAGGGCCAGGTTCATTTCCATTGAAAAAGGGCCCTGCATGGCAATGATATGACGTCCTTCATATCCCAGCGTCCTGCACATGTCCACGGATTCCACGGACGGCAGCACCCTGGCATATATCCTCTGGCGGTAATCAGGAAGGCCGCAGAAAGCAGAAAGCTCCTTAACGCCCGTGGTAACCAATATATTGCCCTCCTGTCCCGCCAGCCACTGAACCGCTGCCCTTACATCCGGCACACGGATGACGGGATTGTCCCAGGCCCCGCTTTCCCTCCGCAGGCACCGGATGAACAGGATGTGAGGAAATGCCGTACAGGCCCGCCTGATATTTTCCGACACCTCTGCCGCATATGGATGGGTGGCGTCAATCACCATCCCGGGCCGGACTTCTTCCAGCAGTCCCTCCATGGACTTCTGGTCCAGACGGCCCTGCCGGATATCCAGAAGGCGCTTATCCGGCCCTTTGCCATCCGCCCCGCTACCGGCCGGACCATCCTGCTCCAAACTATCCTGTACCAGAACATCCCGTCCATACTCCGTGGCCACACACACAACGGTCCGGCATCCAAGGCCTGTCAGATATGCTGCCAGCAGACGCCCCTCTGTTGTCCCTGCAAAAAGGACTGCCGTTCTTTGCCCCGGCTGGCCGCCTGTCTCTTTCCTGTGCTTCCATGCCTTATCATCCCTCATACCTGTAACCTCTGGGAGTTACCATATACTGCCCGATTTTCCTTGTACGCGGGCTGCCTATGTAGACCGTGGTAAACATATCCACCGCCCTGTCCTTTATTTCCCTGAGGCTCATCACCTCCATGTGCTGCCCTTCCCTGCCTATATTGGATACAAGACCGCACACCGTATCCCCGCCCCGGTACTTAAGGATCCGCTCACATGCCTGCCTGAAATAATCCGGTCTGCCCTTGCTGGCCGGATTATACATGCAGATGACAAAACCGGCCCGGGCAGCCGACTCTACCCGGTCCCATATATCGTCCAAAGGAGTCAGCCTGTCACTGAGGCTGATGACTGCAAAGTCATGCATCAAAGGCGCTCCCAGCACCGCGGCGCCCGCGCTGGCAGCCGTAACCCCGGGCACGATTTCCACCTGGACTCCGGGATATTGTCCTGCCAGTTCCAGTATCAGCCCCGCCATTCCATAGATGCCCGCGTCGCCGCTGCATATCATTGCCGTGTCATTGCCCTCCATGCAGCATTCCAACGCCCTGCGGCACCGTTCCTCTTCCCTTGTCATTGCCGTTGTCAGGAACTGTTTGTGAGGAAAATGCTCACGGATAAGATCCACATAAACCGTATATCCGGCAATGACCTGGCAGCGTTTTAAAGCTTCCAGGGCAGCGCCTGTCATCTGGTCCATGCTTCCCGGTCCCATTCCTACCACATACATGGTACCTGGCCTGATATATCCCGTATCAGCCGAATGCAGCCTGGAGCCTTCATCCCCTGCAATTACACCTTTTATACCCCCGCTCTCCTCAGCAGCATTAACAGCATCTCCCTGTCCTGCCCTGAATTCAGTGGTGAATACGGGATCATACAGCCTGGACCGCTCATATCCGCCCTGGGCCACACTGTCCCCCACTATGATCAGCGCCGTCTTCCTAATCCCTTCCCGCTGTGCGGACTCCTGCAGCGTACCCACGGTGCAGCGCACCACCTTCTCCTCCGGCCATGTGGCTTTATAAACAATGGCTGCAGGCGTATCCTGCCTGTATCCCCCCGCCGTCAGTTCCCGTGACAATTCCTCCAGCATACCCGCGCTCAGGAATATGACCATGGAAGCCCCATGGGCCGCAAAGCTGCGTATGGATTCCTTTTCCGGAACCGATGTCCTTCCAGCCATCCTGGTGATTACCACGCTCTGGGTCACGCCCGGAAGGGTATATTCCATCCCAAGGGCAGATGCCGCACCGCAGAAGGAACTTACGCCAGGACATATGTCATATGGGATTCCTTGCCTGTCCATCCAGTCCATCTGCTCCCGGATAGCCCCATACAGACACGGGTCACCTGTGTGCAGGCGCACCACGGCAAGCCCTGCCTGGTGGGATTGTTCCACAACAGCCATCACCTCTTCCAGCGTCATCCCGGCGCTGTCGTAAACAGCGGCCCCTTTCCTGGCAAAGGCCAGAAGTTCCGGATTCACCAGGGAACCGGCATAAATAATCACGTCAGCCTCCCCAAGAAGCCGCTGTCCCCTTACCGTTATCAGGTCCGGGCTGCCCGGTCCTGCTCCTACTATATGTACCATTGAATATCCGCCTTTCATAATCAAGGATTATCTGCAATGCGTTCCAGCAGCCTGGCCGCTCCCCGGGTGATGCCGAGGATTCCTCTCTCATTGGTAAATACCACTGCTTCAATCTCCAGCCGCCCGGCCGCACGCCTTTTTAAATGTTCATCCACACGTTCCATCACCAGATCCATTACCTGGTTCCTCAGACCTTCCCTGGTTTCCAACAGCCGCAGGCCTTCGTCCACCGTAATGGCCTTCAGAAGCCGGTTGACCAGATAAGCGTCTGCCCCGCAGGCAGCGCCGTAGGCTGCCAGCACCTCCATACGCCCATCAGCCACGGACGAGTGTGTGTTCATGATCCCAGCCGCCAGTTTGATGAGTTTGCCTCCATGCCCTACCAGCAGGATTCCTTCTGCGCCTTCTTCCACAGCCATGTCAATGGTGTTTCCAATGAAATTGCTGCATTTTACAGCCTGTCCAAGCCCAATCTTCAGATGATCCCTCAGAAATGCTTCCCCGTAGTTCCCCGGCGTCACCACCAGACGGCTATGTCCTGCCAGCACTTTCTGCCGCAGTTCCAGGCGGATGGTTTCCAAAAGCGCTGTTTCACTCATGGGCTCCACCATGCCGCTGGTTCCCAGGATGGAGATTCCCCCCAGGATACCAAGCTTGCTGTTAAAGGTACGCCCGGACACCTCCAAGGCCCCCGGTACGCTGATTTCAATCCACAGCATCCCCCGGTACCGGTATCTGGCACAGATATCCTCCACCTGTCTGAAAATCATCTGGCGCGGCACGGGGTTAATGGCTGCTTTCCCCACTTCGCAGCTTAATCCTTCTTTTGTAACCCTTCCTACCCCCACCCCGCCTGTTAACCGGAGGCAAATTTCATCATTTTTATACTCATAATACCCACCGGCATGATTTTCCACATCATCCGCGGCATTTTCTTCCCAGTCAAAGCTGACCCTGGAGTACACCACAAGGCCGTCCGTCACATCAGGGTCATCCCCTGCGTCCTTCCTCACGCCGCAGGAAACAGAGCGCCGCCCCATGGAAATATCCTCCACTTCCAGATCCAGCCGTATGCCCTTTGGCGTTTCAACCGACACCTGCCCTGTCCTGTTCCTCCCAAGCAGCATAACGGCAGCCGCCAAGGAAGCCGCTGCCGCACAAGTACCCGTGGTATATCCCCATCTCAATTTTTTCTGATTCTTATAGATGTATGAGTCTCCCATCGTATCACCTGCTGTCTATCCTCTGACTTATAAACTAAAAGTATAGCATATCTATCTGTATTTCTCAATGTCTAATTTGAAGGGCTCCACGGCAGCCGCCACCGTTACTCCGCCGCCGGCCGCCTTGCCGAACAGCAGCCTTCCTCCCCCTGCCATACATGCCCGCTCGCAGACATTGCCGATCCCCACGGTCTGCTCCACAAAGGATGACTCCGTGAAGGTACCGCAAACCTGCCCAAGCTCAGCCGCGCTGTAAAACCGCAGGGCCCAGCCCCGCTTTCCTGCCAATGCAAGCAGGGCCGGTTCCTCTTTCTTTCGGTCAATGGACGCCAGCGCCTTGACTGACGCAGGGTCTATCCCATGTTTCCTAAAGCCTTCCAGGACCTGCTGTTCCAGGACCAAAGGCTCCACTCCCCTGCGGCAGCCCACACCTGCCACAACTGCCTTGGGAACCAGTCTGAGCACATGGCAGGGTCCGGCAGCCACCAGACTCCGTTCCATCGCCAGGGCGCTGTCCCTCACCGTAATCCATATATTATATTCACCTGGATCCGTGCAGCAGCCCCTGGGCACGCCAGACGACCAGTCCCCAAACTCATGGAAGAACCCCACTTTCCCTCCGTCCAGAAGCCTGGCAGACACCTGCCGGGCCGCCTCCCGGTCCGTCAGGGCCAGTCCATTGGAAGCCGCGAATACATCCACTGCGAAAAGCCCGTTTACATCAGTGGCCGTTGTAATCACAGGCACTGCCCCGATGCATCCGCTGATCCGTTCTGCAAGGGCATTGGCCCCGCCCACGTGGCCGGACAGGATCGGGATGGAAAAGCGGCCCCCTTCATCCACCACAACCACCGGAGGGTCCGTCATCTTGTCCTTTATAAAGGGCGCAATGGCACGCACCGCAATCCCAGCCGCCCCGACAAACACAATGGCGCTCTGTTCCCGGAACATGGTCCCGGTCCACTGGCTCAGGGACATGTCCCGGCATCTTATGCGCCCTTCCACATCCCCTGCCCCACAATATGTATCCAGGAAACGGCCAGGCACAAACGCAGTGCACTCATCCGCCCCGCTGTTTAACCTGCCGGCCAGCTGGCAGCACAGTCTGGTTCCCCTGGCTGTAAAACTGGTTATACTGATTTTCAATCCCCTGCTCCTTTATCCGTAGTCTTCCATCCGTACTTCCCCGTCCTCCCATCCATATTCCTGGATCAGGCTGTCAGGAATGCCAGGCCGGCCAGACCCTTCCCTGCCTGCCGGGCAGGCAGCCTGGCAGGAATCCCCTGGAGTCTGCGTATCACACAGCTCCAGGGCATCCTTTGGCCGGGATGGACACGTTTTAGTATAATAGATATTTATTCCTGTTGCAATGCCTCATTTTTCATTTCCCTCTTACGCTTTGTAATCAGGCCGCCGATCCGTCCGCTTTCCTTTGCGGTAAGGCTCCTCCATCCGCTTTCCATTACCTTTGAATCCAGGCCCAGTTCCTGGGCAATCTCGAATTTCAGCTGGTCCTGGGGACTTAAATTATGAGGGTCAAAGGGCTCTGCCTTTTTTGCTTTTCCCATGATATGCGCAACTCCTTTCATATAAGTACAAAAGGATTATGCCCAGGCAGGGGGTACCCTATACGGTTCTTACAACTAATTCCAATTACTCTTGCTTTTTAACTTGTTGTATATTATACTGAATTTGTATCTGTTGTCCCATTATATACAGTTGTTTGACTAAATTTTCACAAAAGTTGTAGGGTTTTGTGACTAAATCATAGAAAGGAAGCGCAACGTGAATATCGCAGTAATTGATGACTCCATAGATGATGCGCGACAGCTGGCCGGATTCGTGTCCACTTATTTTTCCGATGCCCACATCAGTCAGAAAACCACTATTTTTAATACTGCAGCCGACTTCCTTAACATCTGGCATACCGGAGGATATGACCTTGTTTTCATTGACATTTACCTGAAGGGGGAGGCCTCCGGAATCCGGATTGCCGAGCGTATCCGCCGGGACGATGACCAGTGCACCATCATCTTTACCACCAGCAGCACGGATTTTGCCCTGAAGGGATATGAGGTGCGGGCCCTGGATTACATGTTAAAGCCGCTGCGCTACGGAAAGTTCTGCCAGACCATGGATTATTTCCGTTCCGTATCCCAGAGAAAGCGCAGTCATTACATAGAAGTAAAAGAAAGCCGGATCATGGTCAAGCTGCCCGTTGATGACATCCTCTATACGGATTACAGCAACCATTACATCCAGATCCATCTGCAGGACAGGCTTGTGAGGACTTACATGCGTTTTCACGATTTTTCCAGCCTGCTGCTCTGCTATCCCCAGTTCATATGCTGCTACAGGAACTGCATCATCAATATGGACAAGGTGACATCCCTGGAAAAGGCTGAGTTTGTCCTGAATACCGGGGAACATCTGCCGATTACAAGGACACTGCGGCCGCAGATCCATCAGCATTATGCTGATTACCAGTTCCAGAAGTTAAATGGAGGTATATGATGTATCCTGTCAGTATCCTGCTGGTATGTACAATCCTGGCTGAGTTATTATATGTCATCCTTCCCTTCCTCCTTACATTCCGCAAAGAATGGAGATATTCTGCGGCTAAAATTACAGGTATTCTCTTGGGATACCTTTTTTTGTGTGCGTACTCACCTGCGCTATATTGAATCAAACCCCTGAAAGGATCCGTCTTCCATGGAGCTGCATGATCATGGTGTCCCATGTCCTGGTCTGCAGATGGATGGTAAAGACAGATCTTCAGGTCACTGTCTATTCCCTGTTCCTGTATAAGAATTTTGTGGATATATCCACTTTCTTTGCAGGCCTTCTGGACGTTTCCCGGAATATCCCGGCCAGTACGGCTCCCATATCCAGCGCCGGCTTTGCGTATCAGCTTCTCTTCCTTACCCTGATTGTTTCCAGCGCATATTACCTGCTGCACAGGCATCTGGTCCAGGCCGTGGAATACACGCGTCCGCTTCCTGTATGGAGCCGCCTTGTCTCCATCCCTGTCCTGTTTTTCATCGTGCATCACTTTGACGTGGGTTATATCATGCCGAGACAGTTCATGGCAACCCATACCAACGCATTCTTTTCCGTTATCTGCTGGCTGACATGCATCTACACCGTGCACTATGTGACCTTAAGGATACTTTCCAGGCTGGCCCAAAGCTATGCTGCCAGCGAGCAGTACAGGACCACGCGTCTCCTTGCCAGCGTACAGACCTCCCAGATGGCTACCCTTCAGTATAATCTGGACCAGCTGAAGAAAACACGGCACGACTACCGCCATCACCTGATTACCATAAAAGGACTTCTGGAGGAAAAGAAACCTGACTGCGCCCTGGAATACATCAATGAATACCTGGGCAGTTTTGAAGCCCTTTCCACAATCCAGTACTGTTCCAATGTTTCCTCCAACGCCATTTTGAATTACTACATCCATCTGGCCAGGAACCAGGGCATCGGGGTGGAGACCTCCATCTCCCTGCCCGAAGCCCTCCCCCTGCCTGATACGGACTTCTGCACCATACTGGGCAACCTTCTCTCCAACGCAGTGGAGGCCTGTGAACGCCAGACATCCGGCATCCCCGCCATTGCCATCAATATAGGCCAGGCAGGAAAATCCATGATTGCGCTTTCCATCCGCAACACCTATACCCATGCCATCCGCCTGAAGGACGGGCGTTTCCTGTCCTCCAAACGGGAGGACCTGGGTACGGGCACCTCCTCGGTGCGTTATCTTGTGGAGCGGTATCATGGCATCCTCAAATTCACATACGAAAACGGGATTTTTGAGGCCTCCCTGCTGCTGAACCCATTGATGAAATAGCCCAAAGACAAGAATAGGCCCATAAAAAGGAATATAATCGAGTAGGAGGAATTTCTCTTGAGAAATTCCGACCTCTCACACCACCGTGC
>ERZ1106969.690-NODE-690-length-31658-cov-11.831851_pt1 | contig 31658 bp, 28 predicted proteins | sample MGYA00403685_ERZ1106969 | MGnify/ENA primary metagenome ERZ1106969 (study PRJEB35170, sample SAMEA104062416) | human gut metagenome | biome: human gut; feature: human-associated habitat; material: faeces | place: Denmark | collected 2012-05-18 ... | reverse complement strand
GTGATAAACCATTGCTTCATTTAGATACTCATACCAATCCAGATTGTGGCGTTGGCATTAACATTCAGTTATCTTTGCAGGGATTCTATAATGAAATTCAAAAAAACGCTGAAGAAAAGATGAATACGATTACTTTACAGGATATCATAAATACTTATTACCAGAGAACATCCATGCAAAATGATTTACAAAATATTATATAGCAGGAGAAACGAGAATGGACTTCCAGATATGGATTATCTTCTAAATGATGAAGAATCTGATAACGATTTGGCGAGTAAAATTTTTATATTTTCTAATCCAGAGATTTTCTTGTTATCATGCCCGCCTCCGTGCGGGCATTTTTTAATTCAACAGAGCACCGCAGACGGTCTTTCCTATAAAGTAAAAAAAGCGGTAAATTCAGCTCATCTGCAAGCTCCAGTGCCTCCCTGGGAAACTCATCAAAAAAACGTGTCTTGCGTTTTAGTCTTTTGACATTATCATAAGCAACACCCCTGAGCTAAATGTAACTCTGGCATGTTCGCTGATGATCTCATTGCTTACAGTAAGTCCACTGTCTGCTGCTGTCAGACAATAGTTACTCAGGGGATATTTAAATCCTTCCAGAGTCAGATCTGTCACATTTCCTCCAAATGGAAAAAATGACACATATTTTCCAAACTGTTCTGACTTTTTCAGAACTGTTCCGTCTGAAATAAGTTTCATATAATTATACTGATCCACAAGTGTTACTTCTGCCCCCTGGTTTTGTGCCAGGGTAAGGAGTCCGAAATTCGCCATCAGATGGTCTACTCTGTTTCCTGTCACACCAAAGATCACTATCTTTTTCGCACCGGTCCTGATCGCATAATTCATGGCAGACTGTGTATCTGAGTCATCTTTTTCCGGTCTCAGGCGGATAACTTTTATTTCTTTTTTTTCATTTCCAAAGCCTTTTTGCAATTTCCACTCAGTCATTCCACCATAGGGAATTTCACTGTCCATACTTCTTTCTTCCTGAATTTCCAGAAATTTTTTTCCATCTTCAGACAGACTGTCAAAATCTCCAATAACTGCATCCGGCAAAAGCTGATGCTCCAGAAAGAATTCCAGCCCTTTATCAGCTGCGATCAGACAGGCTTCATTCTTTTTTAAAAAATCGAGGGCAAAATCACTGTGGATATTGCCCCCGCTTACAATTATCGTATCTATCATGCTCTTCCTCAGTCAATCCTTCTTATGATCTCATCCATTCGTTCTCTGGCATGTTTTACATTTTTTGCCAGATCATCGTTGAAAACATAAGAACCTGCTACCAGCAGATTTGCACCTGCTGTGAGCACTGTCTCCATTGTCTCATCATTGATGCCACCATCAACCTGAACATCTACATCCAGATCCTCGGCCTCGATCAGTTCACGTACTTCCCTGATCTTTTCCGTACATTCTTCCATATACTTCTGACCGCCAAATCCCGGCTGTACAGTCATGATCAGAACCATATCCACATCGCTGAGCATATGACTTATATCATTTACAGGTGTAGCCGGTTTGATGGAAACTCCCACCTTCACACCTGCTTCCCTGATCTGTTCAATAGTTCTCTCAAGATCTTCACATGCCTCCGCATGTACTGTAATGGAATCTGCCCCACATTCCACAAAATCTCTGATATATCTCTCAGGCTCTGTAACCATGAGATGTACATCAAAAAACAACTTTGATTCCTTTCGGATAGACTTTATCACCGGCATTCCAAAAGAAATACTCGGTACAAAATCACCATCCATAACATCAATATGAAGCCATTCAATCCCCTCTTTTTCCAGGGTTTTGATCTGTTCGCCCAAACGGTTAAAATCTGCCGATAAAATAGAAGGGCACAACTGATACATAATTAGAATCTCCTTTTCTCTTTTAATTCATTATAAAGTCCCAGATAATCTTCATAGCGAAGCTGGCTGATCTCATGCTCAGCCAATGCTGCTTTCACGCCACAGTCCGGTTCATGGATATGTCTGCATCCCTGAAATCTGCACTGTTCTTCATATCTGCGAAACTCCGGAAAATACGCCTTAAGTTCCTGTTCTTCTATATCTGTCAGATATAAAGAAGAAAATCCCGGTGTATCCATCAGATAAGTATCATGTCCCACCGGTATCACCTGAGAATGACGCGTGGTATGCTTTCCACGTTTCAGCTTCTTACTTATCTCCCCGGTTTCCATCTGTACATTTTCCTGCAGTGCATTGGTAATTGAAGATTTTCCCACACCGGAAGGTCCTGCAACTACAGTTGTTTTTCCTTTCAGGATCTCACGTATTTCATCCAGCCCCTCTCCATTAAAAGTGCTGGAAAAAATCACATCATATCCACAACTCTTATAAGTTTCATATAAAAGCTCCAGTTCTTCCTGTTTTGCAAGATCTTTCTTGTTAAAACATATGACTGCCGGAACATTCTCTTTCTCCATCATGATCAGAAAACGGTCAAGCAGCATAAAATTAGGTTTCGGATTCTCCATCGCAAAAATCACAAAAGCCTGATCCACATTGGCAACAGCCGGACGGATCAATGAATTTTTTCTGGGAAGGATGGCAGTCACACTGCCTTCCTTCTCCTGTTCATCCAAAACCTCTATCTCCACATTATCCCCTACAAGAGGTTTCTGTTTATCTTTTCTGAATATTCCCTTTGCTTTGCATTCATAAATCTCATCATTTTCTGCATAGATGTAATAAAATCCTGCAATTCCTTTTATTATCTTTCCCTGCATGGATCATTCAGCCTTAGCAAATGTAATAGAATAATTTCCGAGTTCCTGATAAGTTCCACTGATCTGTTCAGACAGATACAAAGTACCCTCGCTGATACCAGGTGCACCTGTGATATCCAGATCATACGGGAACTGGATTACCTGATCTTCCAGAACAACTGAAGCTGTCGGTGTTCCGTTTACATTCTGGATCAGTTCCAGACGAACCGGACCTCCGGAATATCCTGACGGAGTATTCAGAGTCTGTGTACATTTCCATACTTCCCCGGCTGCTACCGCCGCACTGTTATCTGCTGTCTGTGCCGGAGCATCAGATAATGCAGCAGTATCTGCGCTGTCACTCTGAGCCGAAGGTTCCTGATCTCCGGTACTTACTGTGATCACAACATTTACATTATCCGGATCTTCCCAGTTTCCGGCTTCCGGTTCCTGTGAAATTACTTCTCCTTCTGCCACCTCTGTACTCTTTTCCGCTTTTACTTCCACATTGAGGAACTTACCAAAAGTAGTAACTGCATCATTCTTTGTCATTCCGACAACACTTGGAACCTCCACACTGTCTCCATAGTCCACGCCTCGGCTGACAAGCAGTGTTACGCTGTCTCCTGCTGAAACAGAGTTTCCGGCTGCCGGAGTTGTGGAGACTGCATATCCCGGATCTGTAACCGGAGTACCATCATCATTTAATTCACTGTATTCTTTCTGTATCTCAACAGTTAATCCCATATCTTCCAGAGTCTGCTGTGCATCTACTCCGGTCTGTCCATCCACATCCGGAATTGTGATCTGCTGCGCACCCTTGCTGATATAATACTTAATGGTCGTATACTGCTCTACTTTACTTCCCTTTGGAATATCCTGTGAAGAAATGGTTCCTTTTGCCTGATTTGAAGCCTCCTCGCCCATAGGCTGAATACCCAGTTTCATATCCTTTGTGATATTCTTTGCTTCATCCTCTGTTTTTCCTACCAGATTCGGCACAGTTACCATTCCGTCGTCATCTGATTCCGATGTATCTGAGGCCTCAGTTTTTTTGTCTGTATCATTGTTACTTCCAATAAGTCCGGACGCCTTTCCTGCGACCAGAATGATTGCTATCAGGATTACAACCCCCATCAGAAGCATTACAATAGTCAGCCCATGTCCGCCCCTTTTTTTCTTTTTCTCAGGCTTATCTGATTTCTTCCTGTGCTTTTTCACTTCCGGCTCATCATCATAATCTGTTTCATTGATTTCTTCTTCCAGAGCCTCAGGTTCTGACTTTGTGATCTGCTTCGGCATATGTTTGATCTCGCCAAGCTCCTTATCTGAGATCACAACTGTTTTTGCTTCGTTATCCACAGACGTCAGCGTTACGAAATCTCCCTGTGGATCGATCAGAGAATGCTTCAGATCTGCGATCACATCCTCCATGTTCTGATAACGGCGATCCACGCTTTTCTGTGTACATTTCAGAATGATCTGCTCCAGACTGTGGGGAAGCTCCGGTGTATAAACACTTGGAGGAACAATCTCTTCCTGAAGATGTTTGATAGCAATAGCTACTGTGGTATCTCCGTCAAAAGGAACCTTCCCTGTAACCATTTCATACATTGTGATACCCAGTGAATAAATATCACTCTTCTCATCACTGTATCCGCCTCTGACCTGTTCCGGTGAACTGTAATGAACAGATCCCATTACATTTGAGCTTATGGTATTGGAAGAAGCGGCTCTTGCAATACCAAAATCTGTTACTTTTACCTTTCCATCCATGGAAATGATAATATTCTGCGGTTTTACATCACGATGTACAATCCCATGGCTGTGTGCCGCTTCCAGTCCCATGGAGACCTGGATCGCAATACTGGTTGCTTCTTTTACAGAAAGCTTTCCCTTTTTGGAAATGTACTCCTTGAGAGTAATTCCCTCAATAAGCTCCATAACAATGTAATAAACTCCGTTATCGTCACCAACATCAAATACATTCACTATATTCGGATGTGTCAGGACTGCTGCAGCCTGAGCCTCACTTTTAAACTTGCGGATAAACGTCGTATCCTCTCTGAATTCCGGCTTAAGAACTTTTACAGCAACAAACCGATTCAGCTTATGGTCTTTTGCCTTGTATACGTCCGCCATTCCGCCGGTACCAATTTTTCCTAATATCTCATAGCGTTCTGCTATGATCGTTCCCGTTTTTAACATGCTTTCACCTCGTCTGCGAATGGTTCTACCAATACAATTGCAATATTATCCTTGCCGCCATTGCGATTTGCTTCTCTTATAAGTATCCTGCCTTTTTCATCCAGATCTGTAGATGTGTCAGAAATGATTTCCCTCAGCTGGCTGTCCTCAACCATATTGCTGAGCCCGTCCGAACACATCAAAACTACATCTCCGGGTTCCAGTTTCAGGTCAAAGAAATCAATATCCACTGTTTTCTCTGCTCCAAGTGCTCTTGTAATGATATTTTTCTTCGGATGCTTCCTTGCCTGTTCAGGGTCAAGTTCTCCCATTCTTACCATCTCCTGCACCAGTGAGTGATCCCTTGTTATCTGCTGAATCTTCTCTCCGATCACATAAAGTCTGCTGTCACCTACATTTGCCACATAAGCGTAATGTCCTACGATAGTAGCTGCCACTATCGTTGTTCCCATTCCTCTGAGTTTCTCATCCTGCTGTGCCTGGGTAAGAATCTCGGTATTTACACATTCAATGGCATGACGGATTACCTTTACCGGATTAAAATCCGCATCCTGCCGGATTTCCTCCACCATAGATGTAACCGCATGAGAGGATGCATAATCACCTGCATTATGACCACCCATACCATCTGCAACAACAAACAGATTCGGAAGATTTCCAACCGGGTCAGCAGTTGCGAACACATAATCCTGGTTCATCTTCCGCTTTTGCCCGACATCAGTAGCTGAATATATCCTCATGTCACTTCTCGCTTTCTGTTTTTTCCATATAACTTTTTCTTAACTGTCCACAGGCACCATCAATATCACTGCCCATTTCTCTTCTAATAGTAACATTTATTCCACATTTTTCAAGTTTTATTTTGAAATTCTCCACAGCCTGTCTTGTTGAACGCACAAAGGAACGTTCCTTAATAGGGTTTACCGGGATCAGATTTACATGGCAGTTCATATCTCTGATTCTGCCGGAAAGTTCCCTTGCATCCTCATCGCTGTCATTAACTCCTGCTACCAGACTGTATTCAAATGTGATCCTGCGCCCGGTTTCTTTAAAATAATAACGGCAGGCTTCCAGAACCTCATCCATGCTGTATTTGTTTGCGATCGGCATCAGTTCCCGTCGCTTCACATCATTAGGTGCGTGAAGGGAAAGTGCAAGTGTCATCTGAAGCTTTTCTTTTGCAAGGTCATAAATCTTCGGAACCAGCCCACAGGTAGATACAGTCAGGTTTCTCTGACTGATATGAAGTCCTCCGTCTTCTGTCAGGATATGTATAAACCTGAGAAGATTTTCATAATTATCAAGAGGTTCCCCCGTTCCCATGACCACAACATTGGAAACTCTTTCTCCTGTCAGAGCCTGTATCCTGTATATCTGATCCAGCATTTCTGACGGGAGAAGACATCTGGTCAGTCCTCCTATGGTAGATGCACAGAATCTGCATCCCATGCGGCATCCCACCTGAGAAGAAATACAGACAGAATTTCCATGTTTATACCGCATGAGAACACTCTCTATCACATTTCCATCACTGAGACGGAACAGATACTTCTGTGTACCGTCAATCCGGGATGTCTGTACATCTACCATCTTCAGTGCTGTGACAGGATATTCTTTCAGTTTTTCCCTCAGGCTTTTGGAAAGATTGGTCATCTCATCATAAGAAGTAACAAGGTGTTCATGCAGCCAGCTGTAAATCTGCTTCGCACGAAAAGGCTTATCTCCCAGAGTGGTCATCAGTTTCTTTAATTCGTCGATCGTCATTGACTTAATGTCTGTCATTACTTATTTTCTCCTGAATTTTGCAATAAAGAAGCCATCTGTTTTGTGTACTCCCGGCAGAAGCTGAAGATAACCCAGAGCTGTTGTCTCAGAATGCAGTTCTTCCGGAAGATACGGATCAATACTCTCCAGTTTGAACGGATGATTATTCATAAACCACAACATGTTCTCTTCATTCTCTTCCTTTGCGATAGTACAGGTACTAAATACCAGCACTCCGCCCGGTTTCACATATTCTGCCGCATTGTCAAGGATTGTTCTCTGAAGGATTACAATCTCTTCCTGCTTCTGTGCTGTCACCCTGTATTTAATCTCTGGCTTCTTTCCAATTACTCCATATCCGGAACATGGGACATCTGCCAGAACGACATCTGCCTTGAGTTCTGAATCTACATCAAATACCGTAGCATCCATCACATGAGCCTGCACATTAATGCAGTCTGTTCTGTGAATATTCTCTTCAATCATATCCACTTTATACTGGCTGATATCGCGTGCATCTACTGTTCCGTAATCTCCCATTTTATCTGCAACATGGAGACTCTTTCCACCAGGTGCTGCGCACATATCTATCACATAATCCCCTTTTTGCGGATCTGCAATTTCTGCCACCAGCATGGAGCTTACATCCTGCACCTGGATTTTCCCCTGTATAAATGCATCCAGTGCAAGAATATGGTTATAATTTGAAATTTCATATGCATAGGGAAGATAAGGTGCAGGTTTCACTTCCACTCCCTGATCGACCAGGCTCTCATAAATCTCTTTCTGTGGATATTTATGAGTTCTGCAGCGTACTGTGATCGGTTTCTCAGTGAGAAAATCTGTAAGGATCTTTTCTGTTTTTTCTTCCCCGTAATCCTCAAGCCAACGGTTTACCAGTGTTTCCGGCATAGAATATCTGACAGACAGATATCTGACCGGATTTTCTTCCCTTGAAGGAAGTTTCAGATTTTTCCACTCTCTGGCAATCGTACGAAGAACACCGTTTACAAAAGGTTTCAGGCTGTAAAAGCCTTTTCTCTGTGCCAGCTTCACCGCTTCATTACACACTGCGCTGTCCGGCACACTGTCCATAAACCTGATTTGATAAACTGCACTTCTCAGGATTTCCCTGATCACAGGCTTCATTTTATCTACAGATACTTTTGAATATGAATCAATAATATAATCTATTAAAATACGATATTCCAGTGTTCCTTCACAGACTCTGGTAATAAAAGCTCTCTCCTGTCTTGGAAGGAACTGATATTTGGAAAGAGCATTGCGGATTGCAATATGGCTGTGTTTTCCCTCTTCCTCAATTTCCAGTAATATCTGTAATATCAGTTCTCTTGTATTTATTCCATTAGTCACGGTCTCTTCCTCCGGCAAGTATGATCAGTCTTAAAAGCTGCAGGATTGATGAAGCAAGTGCTGCAACATAGGTGAGTGCTGCCGCTGTAAGAACCTTCCTTGCACCTTTTACCTCATCGTTTCCAAGCATTCCTGAACTTCCAAGCATTTTCAACGCTCTTGAAGAAGCATTGAATTCTACCGGAAGAGTTACAAGCTGAAAAAGAACCGCAAATGTAAACAAAATGATTCCAACAGTCAGCAGTGGACGGATTGAGAAAATCAGTCCTGCCAGAAACAATGGCCAGGAAAGTGTGGAACCGATGTTTGCAACAGGCACAATCGCAGAACGAAGATTCAATGGCACATAGTTAGTCGCATGCTGAATAGCATGTCCACATTCATGCGCAGCCACCCCGATTGCAGCCACAGATGTTTTATCATATACATCCTGGGAAAGTGCCAGTTTCTTACTTCCCGGATCATAGTGGTCTGTCAGGCTGCCGGATATGGGTACTACCGTAACATCCGTAATTCCCGACATACGAAGAATCCGTCTGGCAGCATCGGCACCTGTAAGCCCCGATGCACTGCGCACTCTGCTGTAAACAGAAAACGTACTCTTTACCTTTGCAGATGCCAGTAAAGACAGCACCATTCCGATAACGAGCAGTAAATACGTAGGATCAAAATAATAATATCCGTACATCTAATCACTCCTTATGATCTGTAAAAACAATTCCATTTTCAATGTGATATCCCCGGAGAAAGGCTTCTGTTTCCATACGCTTCTTACCTTCCAGCTGTATCTCTGTAAGAATCAGCACTCCTTCTCCACATGCTGTATGGATCCCCTCTTTATCTGCCAGGAAGATTGTTCCCGGAACAGCATCTGTTTTCTCAGTGCTGACTTTACATTTCCACACTTTCAGAGTTTTTCCATTAAGAAATGTATAAGCACTTGGCCATGGATTCAGGCCGCGTACAAGACGTTCCAGTTCTTCTGCAGATTTTCTGAAATCCATCAGTCCCATCTGTTTGGTGATCATAGCCGCATAAGGTGTAGGACTCTCCTCCGGCTGTTTTTCAAACTCCGCGGTTCCCTGCTCAATAGACGGAAGCGTCTTGATCAGCAGATCCGCACCGGCCTGCGCAAGTTTTCCAAACAGGCTTCCACCTGTTTCTGTCGGAGAGATCGGAATCACTATCTTAGAGATCATATCACCGGTATCAAGACCTTCTCCCATCTGCTGGATCGTTACACCTGATACTTTTTCCCCGTCGATCACAGCCTGCTGGATAGGCGCTGCTCCTCTGTATTTCGGAAGAAGAGACGCATGAATATTGATACATCCAAATTTCGGAAGTTCCAGGATTTCTTTTGGAATAATCTGTCCATATGCAGCAACAACTATGATATCAGGATTGATTTCTTTCAGAATCTCCAGAAATTCAGGGTTATTTCTCACTTTCTCCGGCTGATATACCGGAATATCGTGCATAACGGCTTCTTCTTTTACAGGTGTTGGCAATAATGTCTTACCTCTGCCTTTTGGTTTGTCAGGCTGGGTCACTACTGCTGCCACCGTATATCCGGCTTCTGTCAGTGCATGTAATGACGGCACTGCGAAATCCGGTGTTCCCATAAATACTATCTTCATTTGATTATCACTCCTCATCCTCATCATAGGAAACCTGATGAAGTTCTCCTTCTACCAGTTCTGTATACATATGTCCGTCCAGATGATCGATCTCATGGCAGAAAGCACGCGCAAGAAGACCTTCCCCTTCATATTCTACTTCATTCATATCCTCATCCAGAGCTTTTACCTTTACATAGTTCGGACGTGTTACCTGACCAGCCATTCCAGGTACACTTAAGCATCCTTCATCACCAGTCTGTTCGCCTGATGTTTCAAGGATTTCAGGATTGATCAGCACGATAGGACCCTCTCCTATATCGATCACAACAATACGCTTCAGCATACCCACCTGTGGTGCAGCGAGGCCAACTCCCATTGCATCATACATGGTTTCAAGCATATCCCCGATCAGATCATGAATACGTGGTGTCATTTTTTCTACCGGTCTGCTGACCTTTGCAAGTACTTCGTCGCCCTGTAATCTGATTTTTCTAAGTGCCATTTCTTTATTCTCCTCTTCTTTGATTATGATGTTAGGATCAAAAGATATTTTGCCCCTAACCTGATATCTTGATTATTGTTATATCACGATTTCAGAAATTACTGCCTTCCGGATTTCCCTTCTGCAGCAGATTACTTCAGTAATGAGATTTTGAAAAAATCTGCCATAATTAACTGAAATCAAATTGTATGTATATTTTCCGGAAACCGGAATTTATCTCTATGTATTTCTCCAGCTGGTCTTTGATATGTACCAGCGTTTTATGATCTTTATGTTTTAAATAGATAACCTGTCTGTAAATATCCTTAACTTTTCCAACTGACGCATATGCCGGGCCAATGATATGCAGGTCATTTTCTCTGTATATCCTTTCTATATAAAGTTTCAGATAATACATGGCCTGAACCAGTTTCTCATCTTCCGGACCTGAACCCAGAACTGCCAGCATATGTGCCGCAGGCGGATAATCCAGAAGCATACGGTAACTCATCTCTTCCTCATAGAATGCCTGATAATCCTGCACTGCCGCCGCCTGAATACTGTAATGATCCGGATGATAGGTCTGGATCACTGCCTCTCCCGGTTTTTCCCCCCTTCCTCCCCGGCCGACTGCCTGACAGAGAAGCTGAAAGGTACGTTCCGCACATCGATAATCCTCTGCATTCAGCGAAAGATCCGCTGCTACTATTCCCATGAGTGTGACATCCGGAAAATCATGCCCCTTAACGATCATCTGTGTTCCGATCAGTATATCTGCCTCATGAGCTGCAAAAGCTGCAAGGATTTTTTCATAGCTGCCCTTGGTTCTTGTTGTATCAAAATCCATTCTGAGAGTCCTGACTTCTGGAAAATCTTCCCGCACTACTTTCTCGATCTGCTGTGTTCCTGCCTTAAATCCGCCAATATAAGGCGATCCGCACACCGGGCATATCCGGGGTTTTCCTGTCTCATATCCACAGTAATGACATAAAAGCCTTTCATTATTATGCTCCGAAAGAGAAACATCACAATGCGGACACTTCATCACATGTCCACATGACCGGCAGGATACAAAACCTGCGTATCCTCTTCTGTTCAGAAAAAGCATTACCTGTTCTTTTTTCTCAAACCGGCCTTTCATCTTTTGCCGGAGTTCTCTGCTCAGTACAGACCTGTTCCCTGCTTTTAATTCCTCACGCAGGTCTACGATAGAAACCCGGGGCAGAGGTCTGCTTCCATATCTTGTTGTCAGCCTGACCAGACTATATTCCCCATTCATTGCCTTACTGTAGGCTTCCACTGATGGAGTAGCTGAACCCATTACCACATTTGCATGTTCTAAAACAGCTCTCCGGATTGCAGTTTCCCTTGCATGATAACGGGGTGTGCTTTCACTTTTATAACTTGGTTCATGTTCTTCATCAATAATGATCAGTCCCAGACTGGCAAATGGCGTAAACAGCGCAGATCTGGGACCAATCATCACTTGGACTTCTCCCTTTTTCGCACGTTTAAACTGATCATAGCGTTCTCCCTGAGACTGTCTGGAATTGATAACTGATACTTTATCCCCAAATCTGGCATAAAATCTGCGTACCGTCTGATATGTCAGAGCAATCTCCGGGATCAACACGATTGCTTCTTTTCCCTGAGAAAGCGTCTGCTCGATCAGCTTTATATACACCTGGGTTTTCCCGCTCCCTGTCACTCCCTCGATCAGTACAGGCTTCGGCGATGGGTTTTTCCACTCTCTCTGTATCTGCTTTACTGCCGCTTCCTGTTCATCTGTAAGCGGCATTCGCCTTTCTCCAGAAATATCACCTGTATTCAGTGAAGTTCTCATTATCTCATCATATTCTATGCGGATAATCCCCTGCTCCTGAAATTTCTTTACAACAGCAGAAGTTGTCCCCAGTTCTTTCGCCGCATGTGTATAATCCAGTCTTTTTTTCTCCAGAAGTTCCCTCAGAAGTCTTGTTCTGGCTTTAAACCTTGTTTGTTCAAGTTCTTTCAGCAACTGCGTTCCCGCCTCTTCGGAAATATCCAGGCATATATATTTTTTCTCTTTTGCCTTGATTTTCTCCTGAATAGGAAGTACTGTCCTGAGAGCCTGGATCATGGTGGAACCATAATTTTCTCTCATCCAGGCTGCCAGGGCGATCAGTCTGGATTCCGTAGTCTCTTCTCCACTGCAGATTTCACTGATTTCTTTAATCTTTTCGGGAGCAATTTTCGGTTTATCTGACAATCCGATCACATATCCTTTACGCACCCGGCCGGCATTTCCAAAAGGGATGGCTGCCACCATCCCTGCCTTTATTTTCTTCTCTAGCCTTTCCGGTACACGATATTGAAAACTCCGGTCCAGTTTATCACTGGAAATATCAATTATTATATCAGCATATATCATGAACTTATTCCTGTTTGATCCGCTACCTATTTACCAGCAAGAATATCTGCGATCAGGACACGTTCATCCATAGGATATTTCTTTCCTTTAATTTCCTGATAATCCTCATGTCCCTTACCTGCCAGAACTATAATATCCCCCGGCTCTCCATGATGGATCGCATAGGCGATGGCTTCTTTTCTGTCCGGAATCTCTACATATTTTCCATCGGTTTTTGCCATACCGATCTTGATATCATCGATGATCGCCTGTGGTTCTTCATCACGTGGATTATCAGAGGTAATGATGGTAAGGTCTGCAAGCTTTCCGGAAACCTCTCCCATCTCATAGCGGCGAAGCTTCGATCTGTTGCCTCCGCATCCAAACAGACATACCAGTCTGTGGGGATGATATTCTTTCAAAGTGGTCAGAAGACTCTCCAGAGCCATGGCATTATGCGCGTAATCGATCATCAGAGTAAAATCATCGGATACTTTTACCATTTCGATACGGCCTTTTACCTTAGCTACTTTTAAGGCTTTGAGAATGTTCTCTTCCGAAACCTTAAAATGACGGCAGATTGCGATTGCTGTCAATGAATTGTAGATGCTGAATTTACCGGGAATATCTATCTCCACATGAAAATCCAGAAGTCCTTTCAGATGGTAGGAAATACCCAGATATCCTTTACCTCCGACCAGCTTTGCATCTTCCGCACGAAGGTCTGCTTCCGGTGAAAATCCATAAGTTTCCAGGCTGCATGTATGACCTTCAATAATCTTCTCGAAATGTTCATCATCTCTGTTTACAATTCCTACCTTGCACTGTTTCAGAAGTAAGGACTTGCATCTGAGATAATCATCAAAATCCTTATGTTCATTTGGTCCGATATGATCCGGCTCAATATTTGTAAAAATACCAAAATCGAAAACAAATCCCTGAGTTCTGTGAAGCATCAGTCCCTGGGAGGAAACTTCCATAACCACACAGTCACAGCCGGCTTCTGCCATCTCATGGAAATATTCCTGAATCACATAAGACTCCGGTGTGGTGTTCTTTGCAGGAATCACTTTGTCACCGATGATCGCTTCAATGGTTCCGATCAGTCCCACTTTATATCCGGCATTTTCCAGAATAGATTTTACCATATACGTAGTGGTTGTTTTTCCTTTTGTTCCTGTGATACCGATTGTTTTCAGTTTCTCTGCGGGATATCCGAAATATGCGGCAGAAATAAACGCCATTGCATATCGTGTATCTTTCACAAGAATGACTGTCACATCTTCCGGTGCTTCCACAGCTTCTTCCACGATCAGAACCTTTGCTCCTTTTGCAACTACATCCGGCACAAATTTATGGCCATCCACCACTGCACCGCGGATACAGATAAAAAGAGAGCCCTCTTCTACTTTCCGGGAATCATAAATCACATTTTTTACTTCCTGGTCTGTACTGCCCTGAAGACATGTATATTCCAGCTTTTCCAGTAAGGATATTAATTTCATTTTAATCCTCCATATCATTTCCTGCCTGCCTGAATTTCATACAGCCTCTGCGGCAATTTCGTTACTGTTCACTCCGTTCACAGTAACTTAGCCAAAATTCATTCCAGATTGCCTGCGGCAATGGAATTTTGGCTTGTATGTCTCGGGATTTTGGCATATTCATGCCAAAACACCTCGCGGGATAGTGATGTGTGAACAGTAACGCAATTTCTTTAAAGTCAGGCAGAGGTGTTTTACTAAAGCGTATATTCTATATAAGAATAGCACACCTCCCCTGTCGTTTCAACGTTGTTTCTCTACTTCTGCTGTTTTTTTGTCTTCCTGTAACAGAATGCACTGACTCCGGACATGATTGCAAAAATCCCCAGTACAATATACAAAGCCGTTTCTGTTTCATCTCCTGTACGTGGTTTGGAAGCAGTAGTATAAGCACTTCCGGACTTTGAGTCATATCCATAACTCTGGGAAGCCAGAGATGCCGGTTGCGGCGTAACTGTAACAATATTATCAGTTTCCTTTAATTCTACGTTTGCCTTAGATGTCATTGCCTGTGTACCAGTCTCATCAGATGTAACGATTACCTCATTGATCAATTCCTGACTTGCCATATATTGTGGAACAGTCACTGTAGCGTAAAGTGCAAAAGCCTCTCCCGGTGCGATCTGCGGAATCAGAGCCTGTGTGCCTGTGCTGTTTAATGTTACGCCCTCTTTCCTGACAAAGTTTGCCTGAATACCGGCATTTTGGAATCTTTCTGTACTGAGAACCGAATGAAGTGTCCGCTCACCCGTATTCCTGATGCAGATCTGATATGTGATCGTATCTCCCGGATATGCCTGTGTTCTGTCCGCAGTTTTCTCCACCTCAAAAGCAGCCTTTAATGCAATGACTTCTGTTTCGACTGATTTCTGACATCCAATACTTTCTTCCTTTCCCGGATATTTCGCTTTTACAGTTACTGTATGAATAAGCTCTCCTGCCTGCTCTTCTGTAAGCTGTACTGTCATCTGAAGATTTCTGATTTCTCCTGCCTTAAGACCTGAAATAATTCCCTGCATACCATTTGCAGTAAATCCCTCTTCCTGTTTCCATTCGGCTTTTATATTATCCTGAGAAAAAACACTGGATATCTCTATATTTTCCAGAGGTAATTCTCCTGTATTCTCTACAGACAATATATAAGTAAGGTTCTGCCCTGCACGTACCTCTTTCGTCTCCTGCTGTAACCGGGCTGTGATCCCTGTTTTTGCCTCCTGTACGGAAAGCAGAGCTGAAGGAGTTTCTGCAACAGTCCGGGTTTCATCCCCTGATTTCATCCAGAAATACGCACCTGTCCCCTCCCAATCTTTGCAAAGCGGTGCATCCTGGCACAGAGGATAATCTGTTTTTACAGAAGAAATACGATATTCTTCACGCAGAGACACCGGCACTTTCATGGTAAAGATATCTGTTTCCGCATCTGAAAGTGCAGCCTCACAGGTCAGCTTTGTAATCTGGGTTGTCTCACCTTTCTTATTTTGTATCTGTACGCATTCAGCCTGCAGATCATTCTTTAACGCTTCTGCATTTACCTGAAAATATTCTGAAATATATACAGTCAGAAAATATCTGGTTTTATCTTCCCTGATCTCATTTTGGTTCTCCTGCTCACTCTGTTGTGTCTGTCCGGTTTCTGTGTCAGATCCTTCTGCCTTCCGGTATTCTTCGCTTTCTATATCTTCTATATCTATTACTGCACTCTCTGATTCACACTCTGTATTTTCGGAATCCACTTCATCTGTCGTATTTTCTGCTGCTTCTGCTTCTCTCACTTCTCCATCCCATGTACTATTTTCCATCTGCAACTGTCCGTTCTCCGAAGCAGTATTCTCCTGTTGACTTTTGTACAGTTCTTTCAGACCACTCACTTCCAGTGTCAGTTCTGCCTGAAATTTCTCTTCATCGATCCACTGTGCACTCTGCTTTAAACCCACAGCAGGAACATATAACTCTGCAGCTTCAAATTCTGCTGCTAATACTGCTCCTGCTCCCAAAATCCCGACAGCAGCCGTTATCATGACTGCTTTTTTTAACTGATTCCATATTCTTTTTTTCATTCTCTCATTCTCCTGAATTTTTATTCTATGTCATCTGAGGTACTTCCACTGTCAGAATGATATCGGTACAGTATCTTTCGAGATTATAAGTTCATATCCACAGACATACGCATCTCTCCTCTCTGTTTTGCACAATAAATAAGATTTTCAGAGTTTCTGCTCAGGATTCAAAACCATCTCCCGGACTATCAATAAATAATTGGAAATTTTTGCACCGGACCGGTGCGTGAAAATAAGAATACTGATAACGGCTGTTGCTGATGAATCTACTTTAGCATGCCTATGCTATAAAAACAAGATACCACTTTTTATTTTTCGTATTTGTTTATAATTCTTTTATAAATTTACCGATTGTTTCAGAAATTCGACATACTTTGAACATAATTTTCCCATATAATAGGTCTTGGATAGATGAAAAACCACTCTCTATCTCCCCCCTCAAAAAAACAAAACAGCTCTCACAGAAATGTGAGAGCTGTTTGTTTTTTGTTACTGTTCACTGATAATATCCCGCGAGGTGTTTTTTGAGTTATTTTCTATTGCAATTCTACTGGCAGTCTTTTATAATGTAGGATATCAATATGATTGAATATTTATGATATCAGTGATAAAAAATTTCAAAAATCTTTATATATAAGATCACCCCGCAGATATCATATTTACAGAACATGAAAGAATCGAGGTAATTCCCATGAGCGAAAAAATTACAGTAGTTGCACTGGGCCACAGAGCATTAGGAACCACCTTACCGGAGCAGAAAATCGCTACAAAAAAAGCAGCCAAAGCTGTCGCAGATCTTGTAGAAGCCGGAAATCGTGTAGTCATTTCCCACAGTAACGGTCCACAGGTTGGAATGATCCACACAGCCATGAATGAATTTGGCAAAACACATCCTGACTATACATTTGCACCTATGTCCGTATGTTCGGCAATGAGTCAGGGCTATATCGGATATGACCTCCAGACCGCAATCCGCGCAGAACTTATTTCCCGCGGTATTTATAAACCGGTAGCTACTATCCTTACACAGGTTGTCATTGATCCATATGATGATGCTTTCGCTGAACCTGAGAAGATCATCGGACGTGTCCTTACAGAAGAAGAGGCTGAAACTGAAGAAAGCAAGGGAAACTTTGTCACTAAACTGGTTGACGGCACTTATAAAAGAATCCTGGCAGCTCCGAAACCGCAGAAAATCGTAGAGCTTGAAACAATCCGCACACTTGTAGATGCGGGCCAGGTAGTAATCGCAGCAGGCGGCGGCGGAATCCCGGTTATGGAACAGGGAATCGATCTTCATGGTGCAAGTGCGATCATTGAGAAAGACCTTTCCAGCGGACTTCTTGCACAGGAATTAAATGCAGATACTCTTCTGATCCTTACCAGTGTTGAGAAAGTAAGTCTGAACCTCGGTCAGGACAATGAAGAATATCTTAATACAATTTCTGTAGATGATGCTAAGAAATATATGGCTGACGATCAGTTTGCCCCAGGCTCCATGCTTCCTAAATTCGAAGCCGGAATCTCTTTTATCGAAAAGGGAGATAACAGAAGAACGATCATCACAGATATTGCGCATGCAAAGGATGGATATTTCGAAAAAACCGGAACTATCATTAAATGATTCTATAGCAATCCTCGTAAATAATACATTTAAGAGGATTGCTATATTTTATCTGACAATACAAAAAGACATATACCAGAGCAATACATATCATCTTGCCGGTATATGTCTTTTAATTATCATATTATGATGTCAGATTCAAAAGTTTACCCCTGACCTGATATTACATAGATTTACGTTCCGCAATCTCTGCCATCTTCGCTTCGTTCAGACGAGTATCACCATGCACACGGCTGTAGGAAAGATATCCGTTCATACGGTCAATCTTTGTCAGATTCTTGGAACCGCAGACCGGACACACGTCCATTTCAAGTTCCTCATGTCCGCAGTCATCACAATAAGCAAGGGAAAGATTTACTCCCTCATAATATCCCAAAGACATGGCTCTGCGGATCAGAGTACGTATTGCTTCACGATTATAATCGATCGGATAACGTACATACTGAATCTTACCACCGTTGCACAACTCCCAGAAACGTCCCTCCAGATCCTGTTTTTCAATCGGAGTTACATCTTCAGTCACATGACAGTGGAAACTGTTGCTTACATAAGGACGATCAGAAACCCCTTTCACAATGCCATACATCTTACGGAACTGTTCCACCTGCAGTCCACATAAACTCTCTGCCGGTGTTCCATAAATTGCATAAAGATAACCATCTTTCTCTTTAAATTCATTTACTTTCCTGTTGATATATTTCAGCACATCCAATGCAAACTGCCCGTCTTCAGCAATGGATTTGCCATTGTAAAGTTCCTGGAGTTCATTTAATGCAGTGATTCCAAAGGATGCTGTCATTGGTTTCAGAATCTTGCCAATCTTTTCATTCGGTTTCAGATGTCCACCGTAAAATCCTCCCTCACAATATGCCAGCGGGTTGGTTGACGCACGCATCTGTCCCAGATAATCATAGGTACGGATATGCAGATTACGGATCATCTCAAGATAGAAATCCAGCACTTCGTAGAAATCCCTGCTCTCTGCTCTGGCTTTGGCAAGGATCATTGGAAGATGAAGGCTTACCGCACCGATGTTAAATCTTCCCACAAACACAGGAACATCCTTATCATCTGCCGGATACATACCGCCTCTCTCGTACCAGGGGCTTAAGAACGCACGACATCCCATAGGACTTATAACCTTTCCATACTGCTTGTACATACTGGAAATATATCCTTTTCCTGACATGGACAGCCAGTCCGGATACATAGTCTTGGCAGAACAGTCAACCCCTGCCTCAAATACATCCTCACTGATTTTGCCTTTTCCATGGATATTTTCATCATAAAGGAATACGATTTTCGGGAAGAGTACCGGTTTCTTGCGTCCTGCCTTACCCTGTCCGCCTTTATGCACTTCAAGAAGAGAAATACTTGCCATCTTCTCGAACTGCTTTATTCCAAGTCCAAGAGTTACAGTTACAAATGGATAATCCCCTCTGGAAGATCCAACTGTATTCAGCTTATACTCAATCCCCTGCCATCCCTGGTCAAAATCTCTGCGGACTTTGTCAAGCGCATACTCGATCGCACGTTCTTCACGTCCTGTCCAACTCTCGTCAGAGTATTTCATAAATTCCTGGATATATTTATCGTAACTCTTCTGTGCATAAGGTGCAAGAATCTTGTCTACTTCCGGTACTGTGAATCCGCCATACTGCTGTGCAGCAGTGCTCAGGATAATATCACCCATAACATCAAACGCAGTATCCAGTGTCTTAGGCTCATTGTACCATACATTTCCCATCTCAAATCCGCCACTGAGTACAGATGCCACATCAAACAGACAGCAGTTCATGGTATCCAGACGTGCAGACTGGTCATGAATATAAATATAACCATCTTTACATGCCTGAAGTTCATTACGATTCATAAAAAATTTACGATAAAGCTCTTTGTTCAGTTCATTAAAGATCAGGCTTCGCTTTGTAGCTACAAGCGCACTGTCTGTATTGGCATTACTCTTATCACCAATATAACGGATTGCCTGACTCTTGGTATATACATCATCCATCATATGGATAAAGTCAAGTTTGTAATTTCTGTAATCGCGGTAGCTCTTAGCCACTGCCGGGTTCACTCTCTCAAGTGCTCCCTCTACGATGTTGTGCATCTCCTGGATCTCTATCTCATTCTTTCCCAGTGCCTCCGCATGTTCTTCCGCAAACTGGCAGATAAATTCCTTCTCTTTATCCGAAAATGTATATAAAATTCTGGCTGCCGACTTATTTACTGCTGCTACGATCTTCTGTGAATTAAACTCTTCTCTCGTACCATCTTTCTTTATAACATATATCATACCTTTTGCTCCCATATACAATATATAGTATTTTTTTCTTTCATTCACCACAATTCTCTCTATATGTGGTACGTTTAACAAGTATAGCACAGTCTCTGACAAAAAGAAAGGGGCAAAAAATTATTCGTCATATTGCTGAATTTGATACATGGCAAGATAATTATCTTGACCATCCAGAGATACCACAGATACCTCATCCCCGGCATGTAATTCTATTTTCTCCTCGTGATCTGCTTCGTCAAATTTTACAGTTTCATCTTTTCCTGAAGAACTTCTGATTTCCAGAGCAACCTTCTCCCAGCCGGACACTATCCTGTATTCTCCCGGATCTATTGTAAAATCATACCCCTGGTCACTGGCATCTGTATCGCCAATCTCTGATGCAGTATCATCCGTTCTGACAATATAATTCTCTCCGGTGAACATATACCAGTCCGGATTGCCCCTCTGTTCATCCTGTCCGTTCTTTACTGCACTGATAGTCTCAGACCAGTCATCTGTCCAGTTATTCTCATTACTTTCATTATTCTTATTACTCTCATTTACTTCATCAGAACTGCTGTCATCAAAAATACTGTTGAGATCTATGTCAAACTCATCATAGATAAATTCTTCTATCCTGTATCCAATCGTATCCCAATTCTCTGCCATCTGACCTATTATTACCATCAGAATCAGCACAATGATCCAGAAAATTTTGCCTGCCTTGCCGCTCTTTTTCTTCTCACTTTTTGCTGTCTTTTTTCCGGTGCTGTATGTACGGGCAGTCTGTGCGCTGTACGACTGACCTGATGTTTTCTTTGTCCCTGATGTTTGTATTCTTGAAGTTTGTACTTTTGTATTTTGCGTTCTAATAGTCTGTGTTCTGGCAGACGAAGTTTTTGCAGCTTTGGGAACTGTTTTATTTCTGTCAGACAAAGGGATCTCGTTCTCTGCCATTGCTTTTTTCACCTTTGCCGAAGCATGACGATAGTGCTCTGAACGGTCTTCGTTCAGATGATACAGTTCCATATCATTTCTATATGGCATTCCACAATATTTACACCTGCCGTTTACAATTGGTCCATCACAGACCTGACACCTTTTTCCCATATATCTTCCCCCTGAGTTTTATATAAATTTAACGCTTCATTCATTTACACATTTATTTTAACATTTCGCCCCAATCTTGCAAAGCTGAAATTGTGTTACTGTTCGTTCTGTTCTCCGTAACCATAATATCCCGCGAGATACTTCCAAATGAACAGTAATAATTGTCAAACTTCCATTTTCCTGTTATAATAGCGTGGGAAAAGATAATGGATATTCAGTAAACAACAATATTTTTTATCAGTTTGCCATAAAATATGCAAATACAGAAATTACAGGAGGAATCCACTCATGGAACAGATTAAAATTCCTGACGGGTATCAGTCATCTTTAAATCTTCACGATACCCAGATTGCCATTAAGACTGTGAAAGATTTCTTTCAGCAAACACTGGCTCAAAAACTGAATCTGCTGCGTGTTTCCGCTCCGGTATTCGTTAATCCGTCATCCGGTCTGAACGATAACTTAAACGGTGTGGAACGTCCGGTAAGCTTTGACATCAAGGGTCAGTCTGAAAATGCCGAGATTGTGCACTCTCTCGCAAAATGGAAAAGATATGCATTAAAGAAATATGGTTTCGCACACGGAGAAGGACTCTACACAGATATGATCGCGATCAGACGCGATGAAGATCTTGACAATATCCACTCTGTATACGTTGACCAGTGGGACTGGGAAAAGATCATCAACAAAGAAGAACGTAACATGGACACACTGGTATCCACAGTACGCGCCATTTACAGTGTTCTCCGCAAAACAGAAAAATACATGGCCGTTCAGTACGATTATATCGAAGAAATCCTCCCAAGGGAGATTGCATTCGTAAGTACTCAGGAACTGGTCGATATGTATCCTGACCTTACTCCTAAGGAACGTGAATACAAAGTTGTTAAAGAAAAGGGTGCTGTCTTCCTTATGCAGGTTGGAAAAACCTTAAGCAATGGCGAACGTCACGACGGACGTGCACCAGACTATGATGACTGGGAATTAAACGGCGACATTCTCGTTTACTATCCTGTTCTTGACATTGCACTGGAACTCTCTTCTATGGGTATTCGTGTGGATGAGAACGCACTTGACCAGCAGCTCACTATTGCAGGCTGTGACGACAGACGTGAGCTTCCTTTCCAGAAGGCAATCCTGAACAAGGAACTTCCATATACTATCGGCGGCGGCATCGGCCAGTCCCGTATCTGTATGTTCTTCCTCAGAAAAGCACACATCGGTGAAGTACATGCTTCCCTGTGGCCGGAAGAAGTAATGAAAGAAGCAGCAGCAAAAGGAGTACAGCTTCTGTAAAAAAGCCGTAAACCTGGAATACTCAGAGATCACAGACACACAGATGTGTAAATACACAATGTATATCTGAGTGCCTTATCAGACAAATGTAACGGGGCGAATACAAAAGTGAATATTTTATTTTTTTTAACACCTAAAAGTGATGTAGCATATATATTTGAAAATGAGACTCTTCGTCAGACTCTTGAGAAAATGGAACACAGAAAATTTTCCTGCATTCCGCTTCTGAGTCTGGACGGGAAATATAAAGGAAGTATTTCCGAGGGTGATCTTCTCTGGGGAATGAAAACCTTAAATGTTCCCGGACTGAAAGAAGCAGAGAGCATTTCCATTATGGCAATCCCGCGAAGAGCAACATATAAGGCAGTTCACGCAGATTCTGACATGGAGGATCTGCTGGACAAGGCAATCAACCAGAATTATGTTCCGGTTGTAGATGATCAGGGATACTTTATCGGCATCATCACCCGTAAAGAGATCATCAAGTACTGCTACAAAGAACTGAAGAAATATATAAAAGCTTCAGATTCATAAAAAGAGCTGCCGCATTGCAATTTTTCAATTGCTAATGCGGCAGTTCTTTTTATATTCTTTATAACGCCTCAGCAGACCTCAACAAAATTCCTGTTTTTCCTTTTTCTGTGCCAGAAGCTTTCCGAACAATGCTGCCAACACCTGCTGAAACAGAGTTCCGATCATTACCGGAAACATAACTTCACCCGGAAAATATGCAGCTGCGATCACCGCTCCTGCGCTGATATTGCGCATCCCGGTTCCATACATCATGGAAACCGCCGTACTGCGATCCTTTCGGAAGATATACGCCACAAACCAGCCGAGTGCATATCCGGAAGCAGCCAGGACAAGGATTGCCAGTGCAACCTTCACCCTCTGCATATTCATATCCCGGATATATGGTGCTACTTTGGAAGAATTGGACGTTACCACAAATATCAGTGCCAGCTTTGAAAAAGGCGCCAGCTTTCCCGGCCATGTTTCCATTACTTTTCCATCTGTGATCTGATTTAGCACCATCGCAACAACAGCAGGAAGCGCAACCATAAATATCAGTTCTCGCATCATCCTGGCAGAATCTATGGTCACCGCAGAGCCCAGCAGGATCTTCAGCGTAGCCGGGATCAGAAAAGGTGCCAGTACCGTATCCAGCACTACCAGAGACAACGACAGAGGACTGTTTCCATCATAAATCGTCACCCACATCAAACTTACCACTGCAGTGGGAACTGCAAACTCCAGTACCATTCCGGTGATCAGCTCCATGTTATTTCCAAAGAAAAGATGACCTGCCCCGCAGGCTGCTGTCGGGATTACCACATGGACCAGAAGCATGATAATAAGCAGTGAGCCCGGATGTCGGAATACATTTGCCACATCTTTAAATCTTGACTTCAACGCCCCGGCAAATGTCATAAACGCAAATACGGCCGGCACATAAGGCAGACCGCATTTGGCAATATCAGGAAAGCACACCCCTAGCAGCAGACAGGTTGGTGTCACCAGGGCCATCCATTTTTCTATAAAACTGTTAAATTTTTTCAGCATCTTATAAAACCTTTGAAAGGAAGTCTTTCAGTCTAGGATTCTTCGGATTCGCGAAAAATTCTTTCGGAGTATTCTCTTCCTGTATCTTACCGTCATCAATAAAAAGAACTCTTGTTGCCACTTCTCTTGCAAATCCCATCTCATGAGTAACTACAACCATGGTCATACCTGACTGCGCAAGTTCTTTCATCAATTCCAGAACCTCACCTACCATCTCAGGGTCAAGTGCGGAAGTTGGCTCATCAAAAAGCATCACATCCGGATTCATGGCAAGAGAACGTGCAATGGCAATACGCTGTTTCTGCCCGCCCGAAAGCATATCCGGATATGCATTGGCTTTGTCCGGAAGACCTACACGTGCCAGAAGCTCATCCGCTTTCTTTGAAGCTTCATCCTTTGTCATCAGCTTCAGTTCTACAGGTGCCAGCATAATATTCTGTTTTACCGTTTTATGCGGAAAAAGATTAAACTGCTGGAATACCATTCCAATCTTCTGACGGTGTCTGTTAATGTCAACCTTCGGATCTGTAATATCAGTTCCTTCAAAGAGGATCTGTCCGCCTGTCGGAACCTCCAGAAGATTCAGTGATCTCAGGAAAGTAGATTTACCGGAACCGGAAGGACCAATGACGGCTACTACTTCTCCCTGACAGATATCTGTTGTTATTCCATCGAGAACCTGATTTGTACCAAAAGCTTTCTTCAGATCCTTTACCTGGATCAGTACATTCTTATCGCTCACTGGTTCTTAATCTCCTTTCCAGTTTATTCATCCCCCATGTAAGGATTCCAACGATCACAAGGTAAATCGCTGCTGCTGCCATCAGAGGCCAGAACGCATTGTATGTACGGCTCTGGATCAGCATAGCTCCTTTTGTCAGGTCCATCATACCGATATAACCGATGATGGATGTCTCTTTGATCAGCACGATAAATTCATTTACCAGCGCAGGAAGTACATTCTTAAATGCCTGCGGGATAATGATCAGTCGCATGGTCTGGCTGAAATTCAGACCAAGGCTTCGTCCTGCCTCTGTCTGTCCCTGGTCAATGGACATGATACCGGAACGGACAATCTCAGCTACATAGGCACCTGAGTTAATACCAAAGGCAAGTCCGCCTACAATGATCTTGTTAATGCTTACAGCACCAAAAATTACAAAATTCATGATCAGCAGCTGGATCATGGTTGGTGTTCCACGAATTACAGTCAGATAAACTCTGCAGATCGCATTGAGGATCTTAAATGAGCCTGACTTATCGTGCGCAGAACGGATGATTGCTACAAGGAAACCGATGATCAGACCTACAATTACCGCAAATACTGTGATAATAAGGGTTGTTTTCAGACCATCCAGAAGCCAGAGATAGCGGTCATCTTTAATAAAGTTCAGATAAAAATCTTCTTTTACACTCGCTAATATCATAGGATTATTCATAAAAACCTCTGTTCCGAAAAGAGAGCTGTTGGCAGATCGTCAACAGCTCTGTTATTTGTTATTTTGATACTTATTTCTTTACAATAATTACCTGGCTTGCATCTGCATAGGTATCTGTAAAGTCAACGCTTGATTTACGGTCTTCTGTTACAGTCATACCTGCTGCACCGAAGTCTGCTTTGCCGGACTGTACTGCCGGAAGGATGGAGTCAAATTCCATATCTTCAATCTTCAGTTCATATCCAAGCTTATCACAGATTGCCTGAGCAATATCCGCATCGATACCAACAATATCATCACCTTCATGATATTCATATGGTTCGAATTCAGCGTTAGTAGCCATTACCAGAGTTCCGTTGGAACGGTCAACGTCTTCCGGGGATTCATACGGAGTCTTACCGGCATCCTCACCAATGTAATTATCCATGATGCTGTCGATAGTTCCATCCTCTTTCAGTTCCTTGAGAGCTCCGTTAATCTTGTCAAGAAGTTCATCATTGCCTTTCTTTAAGCAGATTGCATATTCTTCTTCCTCGAATGGCTCATCCAGAATCTTGAGATCATCATTATTCTCAACAAATTTCTGAGCCGGCTGTGAATCGATGATCACACAGTCGATCTGTCCTGCCTTTAATGCCTGAACAGCTTCACTTCCCTTGCTGTAACGTTCTACTGTAGAACCATCTTTCTCATAATCAGATGCATCAAGGTCACCTGTTGTACCAAGCTGAACACCGATTGTTGCTCCTGCAAGATCATCTTTGGATTCAACTTTCTGAGCTGCGGATACGCTTCCTGCCATGGAAAATACCATTACTGCACTGAGTGCAAGAGCTGCAAATCTCTTTTGATCTTTCATCTTTTTTCCTCCTCGCATCCGAAAGTATATCTACGGCTGCCATCTTTTTACCTTCTTCAGACAACAGCGTATAATTATGCGTTTCGGTTGTATATTTTTGTTTTTAATTTTAACATACTTTCTATAAAATGCAAGGTAAAACTTGAATAACAGATATATTTTCCATATAATGTATAATACATAACTGTTCCGGGAAGGGCAAAATGTTTTTTTACATGAAGGTCACAGAAAAACTTTCCCGGTAAAAGATTCGTAATTTTCACTTTTTCATAACATTTTTTCTATATGATACAAGAAAGAATCCTGCTTGCAGGATTCTCCGCCTGCGGCGGGTCGCTTCAGCGACATAATTCCATTCCACCGCAGTGCGATCCTGCCCGAAAGGCTTTGTTATGTTATAGGAACATTACAGAGTAATTTCCTATAACATAACAAATTTCATAAACAACAAGAGGTGTATAAATATTTAACCAAATAAGGAGGCTTTTCTGATGAAATTTACAAAAATGCATGGTATTGGAAATGATTACGTATATGTAAACTGTTTTGAGGAAACTGTGGAAAATCCTTCCGCAGTAGCCAGATATGTCAGTGACCGTCACTTTGGTATCGGTTCCGACGGACTGATCCTGATCAAGCCATCCAAAATCGCAGACTGCGAGATGGATATGTATAATCTTGACGGTTCCCAGGGTGCCATGTGCGGAAACGGTATCCGCTGTGTTGCCAAATATGCCTATGACTACGGCATCGTAAACAAAGAACATATTTCTGTTGCTACAAAAAGCGGCATCAAATATCTGGATCTTACTGTAGAAAACGGAAAGGTATCCCAGGTTAAGGTAAATATGGGTTCTCCGATCCTGACCGCCAGACAGATTCCGGTAGTGTCAGAGAAGGAGGAAGTTATCAATGAACCTCTGGATGTAAACGGAAAAATCTATTACATAACCGCTGTTTCCATGGGAAATCCCCACGCTATTATTTATATGGATGATATTGACCATCTGGATATTGAAAAGATCGGCCCGGCTTTCGAGAATCATGTTGCATTTCCGGATCGTGTAAACACTGAATTTGTAGAAGTGATCGATGAACATACTGTAAAAATGCGTGTATGGGAACGCGGTTCAGGCGAAACTCTTGCCTGCGGCACAGGTGCATGTGCGGTAGCAGTCGCTTCTGTTCTGAACGGACATGTAGACGGTGACAGTCCTGTCACTGTAAAACTTCTCGGCGGTGACCTGCAGATTTTCTGGAACAGACAGGAGAATCTTGTTTACATGACAGGCCCGGCTGCCACAGTATTTGACGGTGAAATTGATGTAAGCTTTCTGAAATAAAAAACTGTCTGAAACTGCAGCAAATAACAGACAGCTTATCTGCTTCAGCTGCCGGTCACAATATTACGCAACAAAAAACGGATACACACCATTCAGCCGTGGTTATGTATCCGTTTTTTATCAACTTTTACACTGCAAATTCCAGTATTCTTTCCACAATAAATACCGCAGCACATGCGAATAACGCAACTGTAAGAAGACTTTTCTCCTTATATGCCGCGATCAGTGCCACAATAAATCCCACAGCAGCCGAGATCACACTGTCTGTGGCAAAAAGGATCGCCGGAAATGTCATGGCTGCCAGACATGCGTAGGGAACATAGTACAGAAATGATCTGATAAACGGACTTGTGATCTCTTTTCTGGAAAGAGCAAGCGGGAGCATACGGATCAGATATGTAACTGCTGCCATTACCAGAATGTAAATATAAATATTATGACTCATGAACACTCTCCTCCTCTTTCTCATCCTCTATCGGACAGAAGTATGCGGCAGCCCCTGCCACGATCAGTGTAGTAATAATGATCACAAAACCTGACGAAATCTCCGACAGAAACGGAATCACTTTAAACAAAGTGCTGATCAGCATTGCTGCCACGACAACTGCCAGTACTGCCTTATTCTGCTTTGCCGGAGGAATAATAATTGCAAGGAACATACCGTAAATAGCCACGCTGAGTGCACTCATCATAAAATCCGGAAGAAGATTTCCGGAAATTGCTCCTGCCAGGGTTCCAAGTACCCATCCCGGGATTGCCACACACATGGCACCATAATTATAAAATGCGCTTACCTTTCCGGGCTGACTGGCACTGATCCCGAAAATCTCATCCGTCACACCAAATGCTGCAATATAGCGGTGAACCAAAGATTCATCTCTTCTGAATTTCTGAGCAAGGGAAAATGACATCAGACAATATCTCAGATTAATGATCAGCTGTGTCAGTGCCATCTCCCAGTAAGAGCCGCTCATTACCATGATCTCAAGTCCTGCAAACTGCCCTGCTGAAGTCACGTTTGTCAATGAGATCAGCACAGCCTGCCAGATACTCAGTCCATCAGCAACTGCCATCATGCCAAATGTAAACGATACAGCAAAATATCCCAGTCCTATGGGAATACCATCCTTAACTCCTTTTCTGAAGCTTTCACTTCTCATGTTTCTCTCCTCCTGTTACCTTTTGTGATCCTTTGATAACTGTTTAACTCTTTCACAGCTACAACTTTCGTATTTACTGATACACACAGATAACCCGGAGAACAGTATTCTGTCTCCGGGTTTCAGTCAGGATTATCTGATCTGTTTTATTGCATATGCATAAATTCTCTTATAAGTCCTCATAGAATAATGAACACCATCATCTGTATAACCGCGAAATTCACAGCGAGTCGTATAACCACATCTCATCAGATAAGAATAACTGTTAATCCATATAAAATTCCCGTTCAATCTCTGTCTGAGTCTGTTATTAAATCCGCGGATCTCAGACTCCTTCCGCGTGGATTTCATTGCCGTATTACATGGATTCACAGACATATAAAATAATTCACAGTTCCTGGCAGTCAGCTTTCTGGATAATCCATTCATATAAGAAGCATAGTCTGACGCAACAGAATCATAACTGATGGACTCCCTGTTTTTGTGGATCAGGTCATTTACTCCCAGATTGAAAATAACTGCCACCGGCTTCGCATTATCATCCATCCCGCTTATTTCATTCAGCAGTTCCTTTTCTCCGTATTTTTTCATCCAGTCAAGCCCTTCTCCTGTCTTGCATACAAATCCAACTTTCTTTAAACTGTCAGAACTGCATTGCTGCTTCAGAGTACTGCGAAGCATTGCTGTGCGGGAATCTCCCACAAAAATAATCTTATCATATTTCTCCACACTGTCCGCAAGACCGCCTGCATAAATATCTGGTTCCTGATTCCATTTATACTTCACCGGATAAAGATGAATATTTTTCGTAACCTGAATTTTCTGATATGCCTGATACATTGGATTACAGGTCTGTCCGGGAACTGTTGACCATCCCAGAAATGTATATCCCCTCTTATTCACTTCCACAGGAAGAATCACAGAACCACCGCTTTTCACTTTCTTTTTTGTGATTTCTCCTGAAGTCTCTATTGTAACTGTTTTCGTGGATGTTTTTTTCTTTTGCACTGTTGAATTCTTAGCAGTCTGCATTATTGCCGCCTGTGCTGCAGACGGGGGTGCTGCACATATTAATACACACGCCAGAAAAAATAATAACATTCTTCTTACACACATCTGTCTCTTCTGTTTTCTCATTATTGCCTTCTTTTATGATTTCATATATTATCTGTTATTTTTACCGGTACTTACAGCAATTTCGCTGTCTTTTCTCTTCACCATACTGCTTCCCAGTCAATTTGACCAAACAGTTGTATTTCAGTTTACATCATCTGACAGAAACAGTCAACAGTCTTCGCCACTGCCTTTACATTCTTTACAGACTCCATACAAAATAGAATTCTTACACTGCAGGGTAAATCCATGACTTTCTTCAATATGATGAGAAATTTCTTCCATAAAATGACATTCCAGATGAATGATCTTTCCACATTTTACACACTTCAGGTGCAGATGCTGTTCACATCCCCGTCCCGGTTCTACATACTGATAAGCAGCCTGGCACCCTTTCTCTGCAACATATTTGATCACAGTTCCATCCTTTGCAAGCTTGTCCAGATAGCGGTAAATGGTTGTGATATTTACCTCACTGTCATGTTTCTTCAGATACTCATCCACATCAGCAGCTGTAACCGTATGGTCATTACTGTTTTTCAAATATTCAAGTATTTTTCTGCGGCTTGCTGTCGCATAACTGCTTCCTGCCATAATTTTATCATTCCTCCTAAAATCAGCTTCTTCTGACAGAGCAGACTCGGTTGATCAGAAAACAATTCCCGCAAATTCAATAATAATTCCCCAGAATACACCAAGTCCATAAAGTACTCCCACAATTTTCAGATTCTGAACCCTGTCTCTGTTCAAACGAAACAGAATCAGAAGCCCAACTCCTGCATTTACAAGAAGTCCCGCCATCATCGCCCCGGCTCCGATAATATGATCCAGATATAACTGGGTGATCACTACAGAAGAAGCGCAGTTGGGAATCAGTCCCACTAAAGCTGCGATCAGTTCACCTGCAATCGGTGTTCCTGTAAAAAGTCCTGCCAGTGTCTCTTCTCCGACTAATCCAATGATAATATTTAAAACAAGAGAAATCAAGAAAATGTACACAAAAACTTTTAATGTGTGAAATGCTGCTGAAGAAATAACTCCATGTTCACAATGGCAGCGTTCTTCTTCACAGATTTCATGAATATCCACATCAGGTTCCTGTTTCTTCAGAATATGTGTGTAAACATACTCCAGCACCAGGCCGGAAAGTATTCCGATTACCGCTTTGCAGGTCAGGATTTTCACAATTGTAACTACAGGAACTGCATTGGAGATCATGATCGGAAACATTTCATCTGAAGTAGACAGATACACCGCGATCAAATTTCCCACTGTGATCACACGTCCGGCAAAAAGGCTGGATGCCGCTGCCGAAAATCCACACTGTGGGATCACTCCCAGAAGTCCACCCCATACCGGTCCAAATTTTCCGGCTGTACGGATTCTCTTTCGTGCTGCCGCACCTGTCTTATGCTCCAGCCATTCCATAAACAGATAAGTAAGAAAAAGAAAGGGTAGCAGCTTGATGCTGTCTATTACTGAATCTAATATAATCTCTGACATATAGTTCTCCTTATATTTGCACTTTATTTGTATTTGCAACTTATTTACATTTGCAACTTATTTGCATTTCTGTATTATATAGTATTTTTATAATTTGTCAAGTCTGTAAACCATACAATTGAAACATTCCAAAAAAAGACGTTACTGTTCACTCCGTTCACAGTAACGTAGCCAAAATTCATTCCAGATTG
>ERZ1106969.688-NODE-688-length-31780-cov-16.471143_pt1 | contig 31780 bp, 33 predicted proteins | sample MGYA00403685_ERZ1106969 | MGnify/ENA primary metagenome ERZ1106969 (study PRJEB35170, sample SAMEA104062416) | human gut metagenome | biome: human gut; feature: human-associated habitat; material: faeces | place: Denmark | collected 2012-05-18 ... | reverse complement strand
TTACACTTTTTAAAAGAAAAAGGAGATTTATTATTATGTGGGAAGCGATCAATTCTTTTTTGACAACAGTAGACAATCTGGTCTGGGGCGTGCCCCTTATGGTCCTGATCATGGCAGGTGGTATCCTGTTAACTGCCAGACTTGGACTTCTTCAGATGCGAAGACTCCCTCTTGCATTGAAATGGATGTTTAAGAACGAAGAAGAAGGCGATGGTGAGATTTCCAGCTTTGCAGCTTTATGTACAGCACTGAGCGCCACAATCGGAACCGGTAATATCGTCGGTGTTGCAACTGCTGTCTGTGCCGGAGGTCCCGGAGCTTTATTCTGGATGATTCTTGCAGCATTCTTCGGAATGGCAACAAAATTTTCCGAAGGTCTTCTTGCAGTGAAATACCGTGTGGTAGCAGAAGACGGTCACAGCCTTGGCGGTCCTTTCTATTATATTGAGAAAGGTATGGGAACAAAATGGAAATGGCTTGCAAAGATCTTTGCATTCTTTGGTGTATGTGTAGGTCTTTTCGGAATCGGTACATTCAGCCAGGTAAATGGTATTTCCAGTGCAGTTCAGAACTTCTTTGATCCGAACAAATCAAACTGCGTAAATATTCCGTTCCTTGGAGAGTATTCCTGGGCAGTTGTAATTTCTTCCCTGATTCTTGCAGCCTGTGTTGCAGCAATCCTCATCGGTGGTCTGAAACGAATTGCAACAGTCAGCCAGATTATTGTACCGTTTATGGCGGTAATCTATCTGATCTTCAGTGTAGCGCTGATTCTTTTAAACGTTACAGAGATCCCGGCAGCTATCGTAACAGTTGTGAAGGGAGCCTTTAATCCGTCAGCAGTGACAGGCGGTGTGGTAGGAACAATGATCGTATCCATGCAGAAAGGTGTGGCTCGTGGTATTTTTTCAAATGAAGCAGGTCTTGGTAGCGCACCTATCGCAGCGGCAGCAGCTCAGACAAAAGAGCCTGTACGTCAGGGTCTTGTAAGCATGACTGGTACATTTATTGATACGATCGTGATCTGTACAATGACAGGTCTTTCCATCGTACTGACAGGTGCATGGCAGGTAGAAGGTCTGGAAGGTGTTCAGGTAACAACCTATGCATTCCAGCATGGACTTCCGATCCCTGGACAGATTTCTGCATTTGTATTAATGATCTGTCTGGTATTCTTTGCATTTACTACAATTCTTGGATGGGATTATTACAGTGAAAGATGTCTGGAATATCTGACAAACGGACATAAGAAAACAATCCTTACATACCGCTGGCTTTACATTCTAGCAGTATTTATCGGACCGTACATGACAGTAAGTGCTGTATGGACGATCGCAGATATCTTCAACGGACTGATGGCGATTCCGAATATGATCGCATTGTTCGCATTAAGTGGAGTGATCGTAAAAGAAACAAAAGCGTTCTTTGTAGCAGAAAAGCATAAAATGTAAGGAATCAAAAGTAATAAAATAACAGAAAACAGTAAATCCTCTGATTATGGAATTTATAGCAATCCTGATCAGAGGATTTTCTTGCTTACATTTGACTGACTATGATTTTTTTGCGCAAAGTAAATCAAAATCAGTCATTATTTTTATGAATCAGTTTGATTGACTTTGAACAAATATGACAGTATACTAAGAACGTAAACAAAAAACAGTCATGAACATGCAGAAAAGACATGACAATATGTACTTTTGGAATCTTTTGGTGCAAGTGAAATAAAGACTCCGAAAGGATACCAATATAAAACGGGAGGGAAAGAAGAGATGATTTACACAGTGACTTTTAATCCATCTCTGGACTACATCGTTTCGGTAGATGATTTTAAACTGGGGCTGACAAACAGAACAAGTTCAGAGCTGATGCTTCCGGGGGGAAAGGGAATTAATGTTTCCACAGTCCTTATGAATCTTGGGATTGAGAACACTGCACTTGGATTTACCGCAGGGTTTGTGGGGAAAGAAATTATCCGTAGATTACATGAGATGGGAGTAAAATCTGAGTTCATTCAAATTAGTGAAGGGGTTTCAAGGATCAATCTGAAACTGAAATCTATTGACGGAACCGAGATCAATGGTGCAGGACCGGTGATCAGCAAGGATAAAGTAGAGGAACTGATGAAGAAACTGGAAGAACTTGGAGAAGGCGATGTACTTTTTCTGGCAGGCAGCATTCCATCTTCTATGCCGGATGACATGTATGAACAGATCATGGCAAGGCTGAATGGAAAAGGTGTGATGATCGTAGTTGATGCCACAAAGGATCTTCTGGTCAATGTCCTGAAATATCATCCATTCCTTGTAAAACCAAATAATCATGAACTGGGCGAGATCTTCGGTGTAGAATTAAAAACAAGAAAAGATGTAATTTCTTATGGAAAGAAACTTCAGGAAAAAGGTGCAAGAAATGTGCTGATCTCCATGGCCGGCGAAGGTGCAGTTCTGGTAGCAGAGGATGGACAGGTATTTGAAGAACCTGCACCAAAAGGCAGGCTGGTAAATGGTGTGGGTGCAGGAGATTCCATGGTAGCAGGATTCGTTGCAGGCTGGATGGAGAAGAAGGATTACGAACATGCATTCCACATGGGAATTGCAGCAGGAAGTGCAAGTGCATTTTCTGAAAATCTTGCAACAAAGGAAGAAATAGAAGCGGTTTATCGTCAGATAACCGAAAAATAATAAAGGGGGAAGAAGAGATGAGAATAACAGACCTGCTTGACAGACGAAGCGTATCGTTAACAGCTGCTCCGAAAACAAAGTCAGAAACTCTGGAAAAGATTGCCCCTGTTTTAATCTATCCTGTAGTTGGAATCCTTATTATATTATGGGACTCCTGATGACATTTATTGTAGAGCCGGTTAGTTATTGTTCACACGCCACTGTCCCGCGAGGTGTTTTGGCATGAATATGCCAAAATCCCGAGACATACAAGCCAAAATTCCATTGCCGCAGGCAATCTGGAATGAATTTTGGCTACGTTACTGTGAACGGAGTGAACAATAACTATTTTGTTCCAACACCACTGTATCAGGGTGAATTTCTGTTTACTTTATGATATACTTATATGCACGATAAAAGTTTTAAACTTAGGAAGATTTATAATGAAACGAATTGATTTTGAAAACGGAACTGTGACCAACAATATATTAAGCGCTGCGCTTCCCATGCTGGTAGCGCAGATATTGAATCTTTTATACAACATTGTGGACCGTATCTATATCGCTAGGATCCATGATATAGGAACAACTGCACTTGGCGCTGTGGGCTTATGCTTTCCGATCATCATGATCATTACTGCTTTCAGTAATCTCTTTGGTTCCGGAGGTGCACCAATTTTCTCTATCAACCGCGGAAAAGGAGATTCCAGGACTGCTGACATGATCATGAATACTGCTTTCACCATGTTATGTGGAAGTGCTGCTGTGCTGATGCTGATCGGATTTCTTTTTGCCCGCCCCTTACTGACTCTGTTTGGTGCTTCAGATGATGCTCTGGTTTATGCGTATCCCTATCTGATGATTTACCTTCTGGGTACTCTCCCTTCCATGATAGCAACAGGAATGAATCCTTTTATCAATGCACAGGGATATGCCATTATCGGTATGCTGTCAGTAACAGTCGGTGCAGTGGCAAATATTATTCTTGATCCGATTTTTATTTTTGTTCTGGATATGGGGATTAAGGGTGCAGCGATTGCTACTGTCATCTCTCAGATTCTCTCTGCCTTGCTTGTATTTTATTTTCTTCATGGAAAATCAGAATTGAAGGTAAGATGGATTCATATAAATGAGATTTCTGAGTGCACCAGACATGCCAGGGATATCATCAGTCTGGGGTCTGCCGGATTTATCATGCAGCTGACTAACAGCCTGGTAAGTATCTGCTGCAATAATGTTCTTTCCGTGACAGGCGGTGATATTTATATCTCTGTCATGACTATTATATCCAGTGTTCGCCAGATGGTGGAGACGCCTATCCATGCGATCAATGAGGGAACCTCTCCTGTTCTCAGCTACAATTACGGAGCCAGACGTCCTGACAGGGTAAAGAAAGCAGGGGTTGTTCTGATCATTATGGTTCTGATCTATACAGGTATCATGTGGAGCGTCATTCTCATTGCCCCTGAATTTCTGATCGGAATCTTCAGTTCAGATAAATTGTTATTGAAGGATGCCGTTCCTGCGCTGAAGCTTTACTTTGCAGCCTTTATTTTTATGGATCTGCAGTATATTGGTCAGACAGTGTTTAAATCATTAAATAAAAAAAAGCAGGCGATTTTTTTCTCCCTGCTTCGTAAAGTATTTATCGTGGTTCCGCTGACTTATTTCCTGCCCTATGGATTACACATGGGCACAGATGGTGTGTTTATGGCAGAACCTGTATCCAATGTGATCGGTGGTTCTCTGTGTTTTATTACCATGCTGGTTACAATATTGCCTGAATTGAACAAAATGGGAAACTCCCGATAAGCAGAAAAGTCCTCAGTATTTATCCATTTTTAACTATCGCATAACTTTGCAGAAATTGTAAAAAGGATAAACAATGAGGACTTTTATTTAACTGAACATGAGAGTTCTTTACATAGCTTCATATATTTCCCAATATAATATTAATCAGGTTCTTATCGAGCATGATCGTCCGGTTCCATGGGTTGAGGATGATTCCCTCAATCTCATTTACCTGTAATGCTGAATGAAAAAGCTGATCTATGTCTGTCAGAAAAGTGGACTGAACGCTTCCGCCGCCTTTCAATTCTTCCTCAAAGCCGGTAAATGCCGCCCACCAGACTTTTCCATCTCCGGTTTTCACTGTGCCGATCCGGAGTTGGTTGTCTCCTGTGGGTGGTTCTACTGAAAGAATAAGCTGGCCCTCTTCTCTCATTCGCCTGCGGATCACAGTCAGTGTATGTGCCAGCATTTCCTGAGTGGCTTCCTGTTGAAGGCCAGCGATCGCCTGCTCTATTTTTTCATTTCCCTGAAGGCCTTTATCCTGATTTACATTCTTATTATCGCTCATATTAATATCTCTTTTATGCCTTTCATCGTTTTATTTCCAGTGTATTTTCTGAATTTTTCAGCTTTTTGATGGCTTTCTCAGGATTTCATGCGGTGCTTCTATCTCATTTGCCAGCGTATGTTCTGTCAGCTCTGATAACAGTTTCAGCTTCTTATTGAGCAGAGGCCGCATACAGTTCGGAACATGTTCCTGGTGTGCTCTGTGGATTGCCACACATTCCTTGCAGTTTCCGTGATAACGACAGGCCTTCTGGCAGGAACAGTGATCCTTGTCCTTGTATTCTTCACGAAATTCTGCCGCGAATTCCTCCTGCAGACGCAGCCCCTCTGCGCGATTTCCTTTATGAAACTCAGCCATTGCGTCTAATTCCTTCTGATTTCCTTCAATCTTCATACGTTGAATTTCCTTTCCCAGCCTTCATTACGGATTTTCTGCTTTACTTAATATCTCTTTATGCGTTCTCTGCTCTTGTTCTTAATTTTTAATCCTGTTTATACTTCACAGCAGTTCCATATGCAATAACTTCTGCAGCCCCTGACATTACCTGGGAGGAGCCGTATTTCACACCGATCACAGCATCCGCATTCATCTCTTTGGCTTCATCTACCATACGCTTGGTGGCAATCTGTCTTGCCTCATTGAGCATTTCCGTATAACCTGTGATCTCTCCGCCTACCAGAGTCTTCATCCCTGCCATGAAATCTTTTCCTACATTTTTTGTCTGTACAACTGTTCCCTTTACAATTCCCAGTGCCTCAAACTCTACACCCGGAATATATTCAATACTTAGAAGCTTCATCCTCTTCTCCTCCTTCAATCTCTTTCATGCGTCCTGCAAGTGCTGCCAGAATTCCTCCGATGATCACAACCGGTATGGCGATCAGAAATATCAGCAGTCCGGTCGGTATGGGATCTTGTGTATTTGCCCACAGCATAAGCCCTATGGTAAATCCCATAAGCAAGATCATGACTACTGCTCCAATGATCGCTCCTGTCCTTCTTTTCTTACGGATATCTGTTTTCTTTATATCCATAAACCTTGCACCCTCTTTCTCCATCTGCTCGATTTCTTCCAGACAGTTCTCGGCATTCAAGGTATCCAGAGACTGATGCTCTGCGATCAGGCGCTGGCACATTTCCTGCATTTTCACAAGGCCCTCCCTGCGGCGTTCCAGTTCTCCCAGGTGCTGTTCCAGACAGACCTGCAGGCTTTTCCTTTTTTCAAAAAGAGCTCTCATCTCTTCTATGGAAATATCCATCTTCCGGAATAATTTGATTTCCTGAAGTCTGGCAATATCTGCCGTATGATATTCCCGGTATCCATTCTCTGCACGCTCCACATTCAGGAGACCCTGCTCTTCATAAAAACGGATATTCTTTCTGGTGATGCCTACCAGCTCTTCCACCTGTTTGATCTTCATAATGCTACCTCTTGCTTTCCTGACAGCAGATACAGCTAATCCGCTGCTCTACTGCCTGTCTGTGCTTCCTTTATACTGCTTCCACAAGGAGGAAGGTCAAGTATTTTTTGAAAAAAATCGAAAAAAAGTATAGCTTCCGGCAGGGGGAATCTTTTAAGCTCCTGTACGATCTGAACCTCTCATAATTGTGATCAAAGAGCTGAGCAGCAATAGCATGGGATAGAATAATTTCGGCATGATCTGAAATGCAGAAATTTCACCACCCAGTTCATTCACTGCTGAGATTGCAACCAGCATCTGTGCACCATAGGGAATCACTCCCTGGAAAACGCAGGAAAAAGTATCCAGTATGGAAGCTGTCTTTCTCGGTGTAATTCCATACTCCTCTGCCATTTCCTTTGCGATAGGGTTTGCCATTACGATCGCCACTGTATTATTGGCAGTGGCAATATCCATAGTTCCTACCAGAAGTCCCATTCCAAGCTGTCCGCCCTTTTTTCCGCGGAAAATTTTATGGATCCAGCTAAGAAGTGCATCGAATCCACCATACTCACGTATCAGCGCACACATGGCAGCTACCAGAATCGCCACCATACAGGTCTCAAACATTCCGGATACACCGGATCCCATATTTTTCAGGATCTCTACAGGTGTGGTATGTCCTCCGATCAGCATAATAAATGCTCCGGATACGATTCCTGTCAGCAATACCACAAACACATTGATCCCAACAATTCCTCCGATCAATACCAGCACATACGGTATTACCTGTGTCAGATGATAGGGCTGGATCACACGGCCCTGGATTTCTGTCTGAAATGACAGGATCAGGATTAAAATCAGTGTGGCAACGGCTGCCGGAAGAGCAATCCAGAAGTTCTCCCTGAATTTGTCTTTCATCTCACATCCCTGACCATTACATGCAGCAATCGTCGTATCTGAAATAAAAGAAAGATTGTCCCCAAACATGGCTCCTCCCATAACAGAAGCCACACAAAATGCCAGATCAAATCCTGATGCTGTGGAAACTGCTGCTGCAATCGGTGTCAGAAGGGTAATGGTTCCCACAGAGGTTCCCATAGCCACAGACACAAAACAGGCAACTATAAACAGCACAGACACTGAAAATCTGGCAGGTATCAGACTCAGCATACAATATGCAACACTCTCAGCACTGCTTCTTCCCACAACTCCTACAAAAGATCCGGCTGCAAGGAAGATCAGAAGCATGGTGATGATATTTTTGTCCCCAACTCCCTGTGCCATGATTTCCAGTTTCTTATCAAAATCCAGTGCTCTGTTCTGCAGACAGGCAACCAGGATTGCAGCAAGAAATGCTACTACGATCGGCACATTATAAAATCCCATGGGGATTTCCATCACATACTCAAACAAAATGCCCAGTCCAAGATATAATACAAGAAATACACCAATGGGAAGCAGGGCAATTCCTTTTCCTTTTTTCATCTTTCATCCTCTTTCTACCATAATCTCTTTATGGTTATATAATCACTCTGCTATTCTATCATACCCACAGCTTTCCTGCCATAATATTTCTCACAGCTTGGGCTGATAACGCATATCCGATACATTGTAAACTGTCACAAAGGCCTTTGGATCTTCATGATTAATGTAAGCCATCAGCTTCTGATATTCTGTTTTGTCTACTATCGTGATGATCTCATTGCGTTTCTTCATATTATAGGCACCTGTCGCTTCATAGATCGTCGCTCCGCTGTGCAGGTCTTTGATAATGAATTTACGTAGTTCTTCCTCTTTCTGAGTGATGACGCAGACACGACGTTTAATATTATGGTCAAAGATAAAGTGATCCAGAACTATTCCATTAAAGTATGTTCCGAGAATACTCAGCACCACTGTTTTCTTATCGTATACAAGTGCTGCGGAAAGAGCCACACACATACCGGAAAGAGACATTGCTTTTCCCAGTTCCATGTGGAGATATTTGTTCATGATCTTTGCCACAATATCCAGTCCGCCGGAGGATGCATTTCTGTTAAAAAGAATGCTCAGTCCTACGCTGACCACCAGGATATAGCACAGCACATCCAGCTCCTGACTGTTGGTCATAGAGCCAAAATCCGGAAATACTTTCTCAAATAATCCGAGAAATAAAGGCAAAACGATGCTGGTGTAAACCGTTTTTACGCCAAATTCGCGTCCGCAGGTGATGAAGCCAATAATCAGAAGTACCACATTCAAAATCATGGTGATTGCAGACAATGATAAAGGTACAAAGTTTGATAACACGATACCAAGACCGGAGATACTGCTTACAGAGGTATGGCTCGGCACCAGAAAGAAATAAACTGCTGCCGCAATGATCGCTACCGCACCTGTCAGGATCAGAGCTTCCTTTATGATATCTGCATAATTTAGTTGTTTTTTCATAGTTAGATTTCCTGTCTTTCTTTCCATATTCTTGTTCTATTGTAACATATGGAAAGAGAATGTCCATCAGCAATTACAAAAAGAGGCTGCCTTACGTGACAGCCTCTTTGTAAATCCTTATAACCTATAGGACTGCTATAAAATTCGCTTTCATATTTTAGAGCGTGTTTGAAAAACACTCTAAGATTTTATCCTAACGGCTCTGTATGTTCTTCAGATAAATAAGCTTTCTGTTCTTCCTCCGGAGCTTCCCAGATTGTTGTTGTAGTTCCATCCTTATCTACATACACTTCTTTTATCTCATCTTTTTTCAGAATCTCATGAAGATTATCATATGGATAAAAAATACAGCTTACATATTTTTCCCACAAGCTCTGTTCAAAATGGATAGTCATTACACCTGTTTTCCTGTCCAAAGATGTGCTCCAGCGATAATTTCCTTTTATATTCGTTTTATATTTTACTTCATCTTTATTATCCTCAACAATAGTTATCCCTGCATCTTTGTAGCTGATATATGTGACATGTTTATTCATGAACGTGAACACTGCCACAAAGCAAATTACGGTTGCTGCTATGGAAAGCAGGATTGTTTTTATCTTTCTTTTCTTTAAAAATTTCCTGAAGCTTTTCAAGTCATTTGCTTCATTGCTGCTTTCTTTTGTCTGCGCAGAGATCTTCATATCATTTTCAAGGTCTGTCTTTGTCTCATGGTATACCCGCTGGCAGATTTCGCAGTTTTGCAGGTGTTCTTCTACAAGTTCTTTTGTGTCATCACTTACCACATCATCAATGTATAATGGCAGAATATCCTGGATCACATTACAGTTTATTTTTTCCATGTTACTTTTCCTCCTGACTTATCTGTGCTCTTATCATCTGTCGTGCACGATGGCAGGTTACTCTTGCCCACCCTGCACTTTTCTGATAGCATTTTCCGATCTGCTCAAAGGAGAGCTCACCGTATATCCGCAGGTGAAATACTTCCCTGTAGGGTTCCGGTATCAGTTCTGCATAGCGTTTGAGATTCCGAACTGTCTCATCCTGCACGATCTGATCCAGTACTGCCGGGGATGTATCCTGCATGGAATCCTGCATTATTTCTGAAAATTCTTCGCCTACATAGATTTTATTTCGTCTGCAATAGCGGAAATATGTATTCTTCGCAATTACAAATAGCCATGCGCGGATATCCTTCCGGCCATCAAATTTCTCAATATTATTCATTGCCTTCAGGAATGTTTCCTGGGTGATTTCCTCTGCCAGACTTTCATTTTCGGAAAGTGCCCGGATATAGAGAAAGACATCATGGAAATACTTCCGGTAGATTGTTTCGATTTCTGATTTCTCCATTCCTGCTCCTTGTATTTTTTATTATCCTACTGCATCTTTCGGGATTTTTAATAGCCCGGTCTTCTTCCATTGAATGTCTGAACATGATCCTGATTTTATTTCATCTGCATTGAATATTCCAAAATATCGTTTCATGATGATCCTCCTGTCTGCTGTATCATTATTTTATCTGATGTCTTTCTATATAATTAAGTCACAGACAGAAGAAACGTTACAAAAAATAAAAAAGAATCCCCTGCAGTTTGCTTTTCGCAGTCTCTGCAAGGGACTTACCTGATTTAGTTAAAACAACAGCTCCATCTGATCCCCCACTTCAATTCTCGCAGTGACAAGTTCATCCGGTTCTTTCCCTCTTTTGTGTTCGGCTTTCAGGTACTGGGTACCGCCTCTCAGACTTGCAGCGATCAGATTCAGCACATATATATTGTCAAAACGATTATAGATGGACTCTCCGCCCAGACCGGTAAGGCAGATAAGCTGTGTGTTGCTCTTTTTTGCCATATCCATCAGCGGGATCAGCAGATGGGAGGCATTGGTCTGTGCGAACGGATTGTCCATGATCAGAACCTTTCCCTCATTTTTATCTGCAAAAATGTCCGTATCATCCCGTCTCATATAATACAGAAGGCTGGACAGGATTACAAATGCAGACAGAAATCCTTCTCCGCCTGAGTTTCTGGAAACCTCTTTCCATGTAATCGGATATTCCCTCTGAGCTTCGATCTTATAAAGATGGATCTGTACATTTCCGATTCCTACCACCTGATCATAGAGATTTCTGGTAGTAATACCGGAGCCGAAAAACTCCTGTGCGTTCTCATTTTTCTCGAAAAGTTCCACGCCTTCCATAGTGATCTTATCAATAAAGTCTTCCAGACGCAGACGGTAAAGCCCTGCATTTTCTTCCCAGTCCGGAAGCTGGATCTTTAACATTTTGATATTTCTTTCCCTTATGGTGATGGTTGAATTATGGTCGATTTTTCCAAGGTTACTGTGGATTTCCCGGACATAATCCTCCAGAAGTTCTGTGATACGTTCCTTCTCCCTCTCTACTACAGAAATATCAACCTCCAGCTTCTCCATAAGGCTGTCATAGGACTGCACTGTAGTTTTTAACTGAGTCAGAACACGCACTGCATCATCGGAAAGCTCCAGCATCTGTTCCAGCGGTTTCCTGTAAAAATCATCCTGAAAGCTTTCCATACGGACAATCTTATTCAGCGTGCGCACCAGTTCTTCCTTCTTCTGTCCGGTATCCCGCATTTTCTGATTATAATCCCTGATCAGGATTCCCTTGCAGTTTCTTAATTCTTCCGCAGACAGATTCTCCGAAACCGGCTCATGGTCTTCTGCATCCACAGGAATCAGTTCATTATACTCTGATAAAGCAGTCAGATTCTCTTCATAGCTGCGAAGCTTTCCGCTTAAAAACTCCTCCTGCTTCTTCTCTTCTTTCTTCTCATAAAGAAGCTGATTTTTCCTTGCCTGAAAATCCTGTCCCTGAATCTCATCCTTTGGCAAAGGTTTCTCCATACCGCAGACAGAATGAATTCTTTTTGTCAGTTCACTGATCTTACTCTGGGCCACTGCTGCCTTTTTGTCTGCATCATTCCACTGCATATCCTTTGTCTGGATCTTTCTGCGGAAATCTTCCAGCACTCCCTCCTGATGTGACTCTTCTTTTCTGTCATAGATCACGCCGGACCACTGTTCAGGCTTTAAGTGATATTTTTTCTGAAGATAATCCAAATCTTCCTTTTCTCTCTGGTAACGTGCGGCAGATCTTCTCTCCTGCTCTTCCAGATTCTTCAGTTCCTGTGAAAGAACAGAGGTGATTGCCTCATAACGTGCTTCCATCTGCTCCGGAGACATGCTGTCAAATCCAAACTGCTGGCTCTGCTGTTTCCTGACCTCATCTGACTCTCTGCTGCCTGCCTCATATGACGCATATCTGGTATATTTTTCATCCAGTCTGTCTTTTTCTCTCTCCAGCATATTCAGATTATGCTCCAGAGTCATTTTCTCCTCCAGAAGCTTTTCCTGTCTGTCCTTTGCAAGCTTCTGGTTTTCCCGGAAACGAGTTTCATCCTTTTTACATTTTTCAAGCTCATTTCGATTATTTTCATAGAAAGCATAATCTTTTTCCAGCTGGGAAAAATCTTCCAGGCGCTGTTTCTGACGGTCAATTTCCGCAGCGGATTTTATAAGCAGATTCTGCAGCTTTTCATGTGCTGTCTTCAGACTGTCAAGTTCCTGCGCTGCATCCCGGATATCCTTTTCCAGAGATTTTTTTTCTTCCTCAAGAGTTTTCAGAAGCTCCTGGATTTCTTCCCATTTTTCTTTTGTTACAGACTGATTTTTCAGTGTTTCCTGTCGCTGAAAATACTCTGCGTATTCCTTTTTGCGCTGATCTACAGCCTGATTTAGTTTCTCCAATTCTTTCTTTTTCTCCCAGATCATTGCCTGAAGCTTTTCTTCATCCAGGAGGTTTTCATTAAACAGAATATAAAAGCTGATTCCAGGGAAATTTACGATTTTGTCTGTGTACTTTTCCTGAAATTCTTCTATTTTCTCACGCTCTACAATAGGCACAGGGAAGGATGTGCAGACGTTTCTGTCGTTTCGTCCCAGCTTCTCAATTTCCTGTCGAGTAAGGATCAGGGCATATGGCAGAAATGGATTCTTACGGACCAGCATCTGGTTTTTCTTCTGGGAGTATCCGTTCTTTTTCAGCCATTCCATACCATAAACTGTGTGAATTCCCAAATCATCCAGTTCTTTCTCCAGTTCCTCAGGAAGCTCCAGAACCTTTCCGCTGGTAAGGCTTAAATATTCTTTTTCCAGGGAATCCTCTTCCTTTTCCAGATTTCGCCGCAGCTCCTCCAGCTCACGCAGCTTTCGTGCAGAATTCTCCAGTATCCTGTCAGTATCCAGAAGATGGCGTTCCTCCATGTCCAGATATTTCAGGATATTCTTCCTTATTTCCAGTTCATTCTGATAGAGCTGATAGGTATGTTCCTGGTTCTCTGTCTCTGTTTTTTTATGTATCAGAGCCTCTTTCTTATCCTCCAGACTGCGCTCCTGACGGCGGATCAACTCTTTGTCATCTTCCCATTTCTTCTGATTTTCTGTACGTTCCCTTACTGTTTTTTCCAGTTCCTGTTCGTACATCTGGCGACGGATTTCCAGTGTTCCGGCTTCATAGGTTCCCAGAATATTTCGTACTAATTCTTCCTGATACTTGGCATTATACTGGTTTTCCAGACGGGTATAGGATTCAATCCGGCTTTCCAGTTTTCCTTTTTTTCCAAAGCAGTCGCGGATCTTCTCTTCCAGTTCTTCGGCTCTATTCGCCTCATCCTGTGCTTCTTTTCCCTTTTTCTGTATATTTTCAGACAGGTTTTCCTGCTGTTGTCTGTTATCCTGAATACGTTCTTCAAAAATGTTTTTCAAGGTCAGGCCAAGTGCTTTTCTCTCCGGTTCCAGATCAGCTCCCTGCTGTCTGGCAACTGCGATTTTCTCCCTGAGAAGATCCAGTTCCCCTTTTTCTTCTGACACAGAATCCTGCTGTCTGGCACATTGGAGGATATGAAGTTTCTTCTCTGTCTGTTCTGCCTGCACCTGAAGATTTTCACGCTCCATATCGATCATATCACGGTTTCCGATATGAAGATTCTTCTCTTCCTCATAGTCATAGACCTGGCTGGAAAGCTCCTCGTATTCTACTCTGGAAAGCTTTTGATCCAGACCTTCCAGCACTTCTTTTGCATGATCATGAGCTTTCTCAGTCTGGCTTAAGAGTCCATTTACATCATGGATAAACCAGGCAATTTTATTCTGCTGTTTTCCTTCCTCTGTCTCCGCATTCTGATACTCTTCTGCCTGAGTCTGAATCCCATTTGCTTCTTCCTTAAACTGACGGATTGTGTCTCTTCGCTTAATTTTGGAACGGTTATCCTTATACTGTCCTGCATATTTTTCCAGAATAGACTGGAACTCTTTAATGCGGTTTTTGTCCTTATTCAGTTTGCTCTCAATAGCCTCGAGAAACCATTTTTCTGTCAGCCCCTTTTCATCCTTGCAGTCCGCAAAAAGATCTGACAGTCCGGATTCCTTCAGATTGATTTTCTTAATAATAGTTTCCCATTCCTTATAATTGATCTGGTATTCCATCAGCTTATTGAAGTACTGGCGGGACTGAGCATAGTTTGTCAGATCATAATAAAAGAACTTCATATCCCTGTCTTTTTTGTAGGTTTCAAAAAGCTGTCTGCAGGAGTTAAAATTCTTCAGGATCATCTCTTTTTTGCCTTTTTCCACTACAGGAAGGTGGTGGATATCCTGAATACAGGGGCTCTGATATTCACTGACAATTCCAATAATATCCAGATTCTCTTTTCTGTCCTCTTCCATATCCTGGGATTTTCTGACCATAAGACCTGTGAGAACATAGCCTGCACCCTGATCCAGTGCCCATTCCACCAAGATAAAGGATGGCTTATTGGTAGTAAAATAGCTTTCAAATAATCGGTCTTTGGTATTGCGGTATTTTGGATGCACAAAGGGCGCTGTCAGCATCTGGACAAGAACAGATTTCCCACCGCCGTTCTGCAGAGAGATCAGTGTGCTTTTTCCATTAAAGTGCAGAGTTTCATCGCTGATACGGTATGCATTGTTATTATAATTCACGTTGATCAGACGCACTGCATTAATCTTACTCATCTTTTGCCACCCCCAGTACTCTCAGAACCCGCTGGTAATTGTTCTGGTTCAGAAGATTCCAGTCCATAAAATTATCCAGCTTTCTGGTTGTTTTTATCATCTCATCCTGCACCACATACTCGATCAGTCCCTGTTTCTGAAGGAACATCAGGATATTGTAGATAAAGCCTTCCTTGGTTGTTTTCATCCTGGAACCTCTGTCATCAGACTTCAGCGCCTCGTAAGTTTCATAAAGGATTTTGAAAGAAATCCCAGCAGTATCTTTGGGATTCTTTCCATCTTCCTCCTCTTCAGTGGCAGTCTCTTCTGCTGCCCCTTCCTTCAGGCGGGCGGAAAGACAGTTCATAAGCTCTCCCACACGCATATATTCCCTGGATTTACTGCTGCTTCCCTGTCCGTCAAAGAATTCTACCAGCAGCGTAAGGATCACAAACTGTGACAGATAATAATCCTTGTCCGTTGCTCCGGATTTACACAATGTACTTTTAAGCTGCTGCTTGGAAAAGCCAAGGAAATTGTTCTCCTCTTTGGGAATCAGATAAATAACATTCCCGTATCGTTCGATATTGCAGCCGGCGATATCACCCTGAGATTTCACCAGATTCCTGATTGTTTCTTCTTCTGCATATGCCTTATATAAAAGCAATTCATCTTCTTCCCGCAGCTCATGATGTTCCAAGAGATAATAAAATATCTCCTGACTAGTGCGGATTTCCTCTGCTTCGTATGCCATATCTGTTATTCCTCGTTTCTCATGATTCGAATCAGGATATTGGAACAACGTATGCTTTTTTTCACGCCATTTTCACTGAAAACATTGTCAAAGGTGACTGTGCTTCCGTCTTCTATCCTGTATACTTCTATTTTACCGATTTTTTTGTCTGAAAATCTTTCTTCTGAGAGCTGAAGCAACATTTCGTTGAGCTGAAAATCTGCTGTCTGGTCCTGAATAAATTCACTTCGTTCCTTTTTCAGTGCTTCCATATTGATCTCTTTATTTCGTATCAGCTCCACCATGATCTCTTTAAAAATTTCAACATTTGGGATCAGTTGCTGCTGCATTTCTTCTGCATTTTTCTCGTTCTCCTGAATGTTTTTCCAGATATCAGAAAGGGAAATTTCACCTTTTTCAGATGCCTGCTCCAGCAGAAATCCCAGACTGCTTTCATAACATTTCAGCTTCTGTCTGCGTTTCTCTTCCTGCTCTTTCAGATATGCATCTTCGTCAAAATCCAGCATCTCCTCAGTGTCCTCGTCCTCATTTCTAACAGACGGTTTCTGATATAATAAGGCTTTGTTCAGATTATAAACCTTGTCCGGCTCCCGATTGAATAAGGGTCTTAAAAAATAGTCCAAATTTCCCAACGCCGACGGATTCTCCAGCACTTTATCATAAAAATCATTGCGCATGGAAAATCTCCGGATCAGGGACATCTGCGACAATGCTTCCAGCTCCCTGGTATATAATGCCTTCAAGTCAAAATGACTGCTCAGGATTTTCTGGTGCTCATCAATGGTTCTGTTCAGATAGCTCTCAATAATACGGAGATTTTCCAGATTCTCCTCTTCTTTTTCACCGAGGCGGCGTACATTAATGTTCTCTTCTTCCAGCTTCTTTACCCTGCTTCGCACCAGTTCCCGGTATTTCTGGAATTTTTCCTTTGTGTCACTGATCGTATCCAGATTCTCCAGAAGGATTTCTTCGTAATCCTTTACTGAATAATTCAGGGCATTTCTGCGGATTTTTCCCATAGCTTCCTGAATCTTCTGAAGCTGGATGCGCATCAGGTTAAAAACATTCTTAATCTCATCCACAGCCTTATCATAGCTCTGTTTTTCCAGATGCATCTGGAAGATCATTTCATGGATGGTAAGCTTCATATTATTTTCTATTTCAAGGGTGGAAAGTATCAGATTGTATCCGTCGTCTGTAAGATAATAAGATGTTCTGCGAACCTCCTGATCCAGATACACGATCCGGTTCGCCACATAGCTGATATGCATGACATGATAATCGTTCTCTTCAAAATCATAGCCGTCAAAATACATGGCACGGCCTTCATTTGATAAGATCACATTGACAACAAAATCTCCTAATTTTCTGCAGTCATCATAGGAAATTTCTTTACCCAGATACCTGGTATTGATGGTATCAATATAGGCTCCGATATCATCCATAGTACAGTTCTCTTCCCGCAGAGACTGCTCCATAATATAAAGCATTACTGCAAAAATAAGATTCATCTGTTCATCAAATTTCAGAAAGCCAAACTGTTTCCAGGATGTCTTCTGAATACTATTTTGGATAAGAACACCGTACAGGCCTACATTTTTCATTCGTTTTGGAAAATTTTTCAGAAATTCGTATTGCAAAGTTGCCTCCCTTGATTAAATATGGTTTTTACCCTATTGTTTATTTGCGTAACTGCACAAATCCTGTATCAGAAATCTGTAGATATCCCCTCCGAGGGATCGGCTACAGTGTATTCAGCCGATTGTCTGCAGTATAGCTTTCAGAAGATCCCCCTGAAGATAATAGGTCGTCTCAAAATGAAGGTATGATAACGATACTTTATCCCACAACAATAAGATCTTTGGTGGGAATTCTTCATCCCCATCCCAGAACTGAAACAACACAGAGAACTCCGGAAGAACAGGCATTTCAAATGTCAGATCTGCCCCAGCCAAACGTTTCGTCTGCTTTCCTCCCAGACAGATACAGGCCTGCTTTACCTCTTCCACTTTGCCGAAAAATGCTCTTGCATACTTTTCTACAAAGGGATCTGTTGACGGACTGCTCCCGGCAGTTACAAACCTGCCCACAGGCTGCCACTGCCCGGTAAGAGGAGGCAGTATCTCCTGCCCGGAACAGCAGAGAAAATCATAAATTGTCATAACAACTGTATATTCTCTGCAGTCCGTCCATTCTTTGCCTGTGGCATATTCAATAGCACCGTTTCTGCGATTGATCCGATATTCTGTTTCAATGTATTTCAAATACAGATATTCTTCATCGTGTTTCAAACCATATTTCTTTATCAGCTTATCCTGATCATATTTTAAAAACAACTCTCTTCCTGTATATACCTGTTTTTCATAATTATCCATAATATACTTTATTCCATTTCTTATTTTAATCGAATCAAGTAAGTCCCCTGCGGAGGTTGCGAAAAGCAATTATTCGTTATACCAGACATAAATACATGAAATATGCAACATAACACAACAACATAACCACACCACAGGGTTTTCTTAATTCTTTATGTCTGAATGTACCAATCCAGAGTATTGCTCCACACAGAACTGCAATTACAGTATCAATAATAAATTTACTCTCAAACGGCACAGTACAGATGAGTGCTGTTGTACCGATAACAAACAAAATATTAAAAATATTGCTTCCGACTATATTTCCAATGGCAATTCCTGTATTTCCTCTTCTGGCTGCTGTTACTGATGTGACAAGTTCCGGAAGAGATGTTCCCAGTGCAACAATTGTCAGCCCGATAAATCTCTCACTCATGCCAAAATAACGGGCAATCTCCGTTGCTCCGCTGACAGCAAAATCACTGCCCTTTACAACCAGAATTCCACCGATTACCATCAGGAGCATACATTTCCATACCGGATTATCCTTTGCTTCTGCTTCTTCCTGATCGTTCCCTTTCTTTGCCATCACAAACAGATATCCCAGATATATCAGAAACAGTATCCAGAAAATCACACCTTCAATAAAAGTCACCTCTGAACCTGTGATACCAAAGATCAGCAAAATAATTGTTATCACTGTCATAAACGGAATTTCGTAAAGAAGCGTGGATTTTTGAATCGCTACATTCGTAATTACTGCTGTGATTCCCAGGATGATGAAAATATTCAGGATATTACTTCCGACTACATTTCCAATGGTAATACCTGCATTCTTATTTATTGCAGCAGTAATACTGACTGCTGCCTCCGGCATGCTGGTTCCCATTGCTACAATGGTTAATCCAATGATCAACTGTGGAATTCCCAGCTTTTTCGCAATACTGGCTGCACCCTCCACAAACCAGTCTGCACCTTTCACCAGAAACAAAAAACCTGCCAACAAAATAATAACCTGTAAAAACATCATTTCTACCTCTCTTTCTTTTATTACGTACTCACAAAATCAAATATAAAAAGATTCCGGGAATACATTTATTTTGCAGTAGGTATAAAAAAAAGACTCCTACTGCATTCACAGTAAAAGTCTCGCAATTTCATCACTTTCCGAGTTATATGTTTCAATAACTGTCCTGACGAAGAAGTGAACCGAATCTACCCGGCAAGCTACTCCCTTTTCACAGGTATATTCTAACAGACTGTCTCTTAAAAATCAATTATTTTTTATCATAAGATTCTCCATAATATAAAGAAGCCGGTTACTGTTCACTCCGTTCTCAGCAACAAAGAAGCCACCGCCTTGTGTCAGAATCTGCATCAGAAATCTGCAGTATTTAAAATTTCCTGAGGGATATATCTGTCCTTATCCAGAACAGCTTCCATTTTTTTGACCATTATTTCATCAAAACAGGAGAAAAATTGTGTACTGATATTTCTGTTCTGATGCTCCTTTGTCTCCGGAAGTTCAATTATCTGTTCTACTTTTCCAAGCATAGCCTGATATGCCGGCACAAAAGGAATAATTTTCCATCTGCTGCGAAATTTTTCTGCCAGATTTTCGTATATACCGATGCCCTCATAATCCAGATCCCCGAAATAATAAATTGTATTCTTCGGATGTTTCATATAGGGTTCCGCACACAGATCAAAATCCTGAAAAGAACGGATAATACCTTTTCCTGCACCATAAATCAGGGTTCCGATTTCTGCACCAAAAATTTCCGTATGTCCATTCAGCAGGTAATTGCGCATACTGAAAAAAGGGTCTTTATTTTCCAGAATCAGGATATTCTGCGGCGTATTTCTTGTATGTGTATAATATGAAAGGGGCTCTGTTGTCCTGTATACATTCAGAGCCTCCACATTGAGTCCGCAGCGTTTCAGAATCTTCTTTCCCTGCTCTCTATCCAGAAATTTCTCTCTGTGCCATATTTCAAAGCTTCTTTCATTCAGAGATTCCGCTGTCAGTAAGGCATCTGCATGTTTTTTCAGATATTCATTCAGCATAAGTACCCAGATTCGGTCTTTCTCATATGTATCCGGATGCGCCAGATAATAATCCACGGAAATCATGGTAGAAAAGGTATATTTTATTTCTTCTATATAATTGCTGTAATCCTTCTGTTCTTCTACCATCCAGTATTCGCGATAAAGCGCCGGCTTCTTGCCATTGCTCTTAGAAGCCTTTACAGGTTTTATCTGACCTTTTTCCAGCAATTTCATTATGTATTCATACTGTTCCTGATAGTCAAGATCCTGTCTGGTATGAAGAAGGTCATCCAACGATATTCTTTTCATTGATTAATTTCTCCAGAGTGGGTGAATATTCGTCCCGCCCGCTTAACTTATTGTTTTTTTACGATGGAAGCAGCTTATCTTACAGTAAGATATTCCACTGCAAAAATCGCCAGCACGCCTACCAATACGCTAAGTAATACATAACACAGAGCTATTCCCATATGTCCATCCCGGATCAAATCCGAAGATTCCAGTGCAAAGGTTGAGAATGTGGTAAATCCACCGCAGACTCCCACCTTCAGAAACAAAATCATCCTTGGTGGAACAGACAATTTCGCCACCAGTACTGTGATTGCTCCGATCACAATACATCCAATCACATTGATACAAAAGGTTTTTACCGGAAAAATCATGGTTTCTCCTGTGGGAATCAGCCCGATCAGGTACCGCAATACTGCTCCTGCAAAACCACCCAGCCCTACTGCCAAACAATTCATCATTTTATCTCTCCAAAATCAAGCGGATAAAATCATCCGCTTCGCTACGCGGCTCTATACCGAATAACTGCTTCGCAGTTTATTCGGTTAATATAAATTTACTTGTTTATCTACGAGTTTTTCCCCTTCATACTGCAATTTTAAGGAAAAAAATCGCTCATCTCCTGAAAGAAGCAAATCCAGAAAAACTCTGTCACCTTCCCATGTGGGAAGTGTCGGCACAACAGCTTTATCTATCCAGTAAAGTTCTCCTTCATTGCATTCTGTTAATTCACCGATATATTCGTTGGCCGTAAACACACACATAAGCTCCGGTTCACATTTATCGCTTATAAATGTAACCAGACCTCGAAGTTTATATGATGTCAGTGTTAATCCTGTTTCTTCTTTCACTTCACGCAAAAGACATTCCTCCGGGGATTCCTGGCCCTCTGCATGTCCGCCGACTCCAATCCACTTTCCCTCATTTATGTCATTGTGCTTTTTTATCCTGTGAAGCATCAGATATTTGCCATTATTTTCTATATAGCATAAAGTCGTTATTGTCATTCTTACACTTCCCTAAACAAAATTACTATACCAAATGTTCTGAGTACCGGGCAACGACACATCCCTGTTGCCAGACAAAACAAACTACTGCAGTGCGGCACGCTTTACCTGGGTCAGTGCCTTCGACACTGCAGGTACTGAAATGATGATCACCGTGATAATGCCCTCTGCCAGCAGATAGCTGTAATTGTATAAAATCGGATATACGGCTGTCAGAGATTTCGGGAAATTGTCCGGCATATAGCTCATCCAATAAAGATAACCGCCCAGAGAATGAAAAGCTCCTCTGGCAATTACAGCTATTATGTATCCTTTCAGAAGTCCATGACTCTGTTTTGCAAATAATCCTGCCAGTCCAAGTGCCGCAAATGCAAGTATGTAATCACAGCACACCTGAAAAAATGAAAGTATATAAGGCTCCTGGATAAACTGCAGGATTCCGTAAGCAAACCCAGCCATAATACCAGTTCCAACCCCATACCAGTTTGCGATCAGAACAATAAAAAGCATACTGCAAAGAGTGACGCTTCCTCCCCACGGCAATTTGAAGATTTTCAGATAAGATGTAATAAAAGCAAGTGCAATAGCTACGGCACAGAATACCAGTTGTCTTGTGGTAAGCTTTTTCTTGTCTGAATTCTTCCCTGCAAAATAAATCGCCAGAAAAAACAAAATGATTCCGGCAATAACTGTAATCACATATCCGGCAGTTGTAAGTCCACCATCAGCAGTTACCATAAAACCAAACATAAAATGATCTCCCTCTTGTTATTGATTTTTGTTTAATTGATTTTATCTGTTGTTCAGATACTAATTTATTATAAGGATTTTATCATTCTTCGTCAATTATTCGTCGCTTACGTTTTCAATTTATTCGCTATTCTTTACAGCCTTATTTTAAACTTTTTACACAACAGAAAAACCCCGGAAATCTTACGGTTCCGGGGTATCTTACGTTTGGACACAATGTACCTTGCGGTACTCAATATATATAATTAAGATGTTATGCTAAAATTATTCGATAACTGTAGCAACACGTCCTGATCCAACAGTACGTCCACCTTCACGGATTTTGAGATTGTAATATCTGATGATAAATGGCTGTTTTCTGTGGCTTTATTATCTCAGTTTTATTATTTTATGCAGAAATTCTGTAGTTTTTAAAAATTTTGTAGCCAAAATGTAGCCAATTTTAGCAGAACAAACTTTTTCCCAAAAATGAAACAAAGTCTTGCAGCTCTGCCCATCCATTGATATAATCATTGCATGGGTGCTACCAAAAACGGTAGGCGGTTAGTCCTTCAACGGAGGGTTGCAGAGTGCCAATGACACTCGTTTTGCAACGACCGAAGTGAAACGAAGAACTGTGACCCTCCGATTACATAGAAATCCCCAGAACCTTCTGGTGGAAATCTCTCGAAAGGAGGGCTAAGCCATGAGTATTATTGACCTCATTGCAGTTATAAGCTTCGGCTTAACCTGCTTTGGAATCGGATATACCTTTGGTAAGGATATTAACAAGACACAAAAATAGCCGCCCACGTCTGGTAAACTAAGCGGCACTTTTTGTTACACTAATTTATTGGACTAACCGTCTATCGGTAGCACTCTTTTTCTATACTTATATTAACACGTGCAATATAATATGTCAAAATCTTTTTCTCACGGGTTCTCTTTAGTTTTCGTTACTATATATTGAAAGAATCAATGTTTTTGCCGCATTCACATATGCATCTCCCAGTTGAAAATCTTTTATGGTATCTATTTGCCCTAATGTTTCCAAAGCTTCATAATATCCTAAAGCTATAAATGACATAACTGTCTGCTCTTCAGAAGAAAGAGAATACAAACCAGCTGTTGTTGCTTGACGCTCATTTTCATCCATATCAGGTATTTCCATTTGATACATACAATGTTTTGCAAAGTATTTCCAACATTCTTCCGAATCTGGAATTGTAAAAGTATCAACTGGTATATTATTAGGTTCCAGATATTCTGTCTGAAGTTTTTCTTCTACTACCGAACAGATTTTCTCCTTATCACTATCACTCAAACCAGTCTCTACACCTTCTGTTTTTGGCTCTTCACTTTCTGTCAAAATAATAGAATCCGGACTTTCTGATGAATCTCCAGAAGATATGGGCTGCTCATTTTCTGTCATCATCTCAAAATAGGAACATACCGTTTCAAAGGAAGAAAAACCACCCAAATCAATAATACAAACATATTCTTCTGAAAAAAGAATCATTTTACCCATCTGCGAATTATCTTTACTCGTCCATATAAAGCAATCCCTTTCTTCTCCGGCAAAGCTTATTTGTTCTGATGTAATTTCCCCCTCCTGTAATGTGTAACCATAGGAGATATTATCTTTTACACTAGACAAATATGTATCATTTGACATACCTTCATCCATTTTATTTACATAAACGGCGACTCCAAAATTTTCACCATTTTTTGTAACAGGCATGCCCATTGGATCATATACAACAGCTCCTCCTCTGGTTTCTAATAGCGTTCCTAAAGTTTCTGTCAGATCTACATCTGAACTCAGATCAATATTATTACAGGCTTTAATCCATTCGGACACCATGTCTTCACTGGTATTAAATGAATCATTTTCATCAGCTGGGATTTCAAGTTTAAACCCAAAGTATGGATTATAATAACCGTTATCATCAAAATATCCAACTGTTTCTACAGCAGATACCTGTTCAGTGTTATCAGATTCTTCCGCCCATACAGGTGCAGATATACAAACTACAGCTCCCAGCATTGTTGTCAATATTCTTTTCATCCACTTCTTTTTCATTACAAACCTCCTAATAAATACCGTATTTTTTGCGTTGTCTACCTCATCTTGTTTCAGAAAACAGACATTTTGGTACATCTGAGTAAGAGCATGAAATAGTAGTAAATTTACTGTTTTTCATGCTTTTATTAAGTTTTTCTCTTATTTAAAAGTATAACATATGTGTTTCTCAATGTCTACTATTTGACACATTCTCCGCTTTTATTTTTTTATATCGCCGATAAAAAGTTGTATGACTCACTCCAAGTAACTTAGCCGCCCGCCTTGTTGACAATTCACCCGACTGACATTTTTCACAAATACTTTTAAATTCATCTGGCATTGTCATTTGTGGTCTTCCCAGTTTTCTCCCACTCAGCTTTGCCGCTTCAATTCCTTCTGCCTGTCTCTGTCTGATAAATTCACGTTCGGTCTGTGCTACATATGCAAATATTTGCAGTACAAGATCAGCAATAAGCGTTCCTGTAAGATTTCCAGTCTTTTGTCGCGTATCTAATAGTTCCATATCCAGCACCAGAATATCTGCTTTAATCTCTTTTGTAATATACTGCCACTGGATTAAAATATCGTTGTAATTCCGCCCTAAGCGGTCAATACTTTTTATTATTAACAAGTCTCCAACCCTAAGCTTTTTTATCAATTTCTGATAAGCCGGTCGTTCAAAATCCTTTCCCGATTGATAATCGCAATAAATATTCTCTTTTGGAATATTGTACGGTTTCAATGCCAGCAATTGGCGATCTACATTCTGTTCTTTTGTTGAGACCCTGATATAAGCATATTGTTTCATCATATGTCCTCCTGCATTATTTTCCTCTATAATACAGTAGACACTGGTACATCTATTTTACCTTTGTATAGTTAATTCGTAATTATATTTCATTTTATTCGCATTGTCAACTATGCAAAGGTAACTTTGTCATTTTCCTCTGTTATGATTATTTTAACCATACACAGGTAATCATTATAGTACAGGTGAACAAATGACATATTCTGAACTTTATGCCTTTCGTATCAGGCAGCTATGCAAAACACATGATATTACAATTAATAAACTTGCCACATTAGCTGGTTTGAAACAATCAACAATAGATAATATCATTAGAGGCACAAGTAAAAACCCCAAAGTTCGTACACTCCATAAAATAGCAACTGTTTTTGGAATGACATTAAGCGAGCTTCTTGATTTTCCAGAATTAAATAACTATTCCATTGACGATGAAGAAGATGATTAAAAGGTAGAACGTTATCACTGTTGTTCTACCTTTTAGATTTATTACTTATACACTATTTTCCGAAGCACAATTTCTTCAGCCATGCTTTTAATCATGTTTATCCTCTGCACCCATACCATTGGCCGTTCTGCCTTTAACTGCTCCGTTACCCCCTGCTTCGCAGCCATCTGTTTCACCAACATTTCTACGCTGTCTCGTGCCTGGCGATCAAACTCATTCAAATATGCATTAAGTTTTCCGGAAAGAAGCATTGACTGATACCGCCACGGTTTATATTCTTTTAAATAATTCTTTCTCATCATCCCATATTTTCCATAATCCGCTATTTCTTCCTCGGGCGCTTTTAAATCCGGCAAATAATAATCTCCATACAATGTATAAGTTAATCCATTGTTCTCATCAAAAATATGATCTTCCATACTCTATTCCTACCTTTCCATATTCCAATCCTTTGACTTTCTTTTTGTTTTATCTGCTTCTCGGGCTGATACTTTTTCCTTTGCAATATCAAGCCTTTTTAATACACTTTGCTTTTTCTGCGGCTGTTGTTTGTTTTCTCTTTCAAGCCATTCCCTTGTTTCATCCTGCTGAATTGCCAGAAAAACTGTATCTTCTCCTAAAACACGTACTACCCGGTCAAACATAACTGATATGCTCTTTAATATTTCATTTTCTTTTTGATATTCTTCATTTTTCTTTGTCAAAAAATCATTTTTTGCAGTTAATGATTGCTTCTCTTTTTTCAGGGATTTAACCTCGGTCATTGCATCAGTCAGTTTTTGTGAGGTCTGCTCCAGTTTTGCAGCTAAAGCGGCGATTTTATTTTTCATTCGGATAAAAAGTGGTTTCGCCTTTTTCTCCCGGTAAGCAGATGCCGTTTCCAAAATATTTGTCTGTGGTAACTGCTCGTCTATTTTTTCTTTGAAATCTGCCAATTCCACATCTATTCGATCTATGACAGGCTGAAGATTATCCAGACGTTTCTCCTGCTGATCTGCTTTCTGTTCTGCCTGATCTGCTCTTAATTTTAATATTTGTATGGCTTTTTGTGAAATAACTTTTTCCTGCTTCAAAGCTTCAAGTTCCGTTCTTGCTTCAGTCATATCTACCGTTAATTCTTCATTCTGCTTAGTAAGCAAGATTTTTTCCTGCTCAAGTGCTTCCACTTCCTCTGCTCTCACTTTTTTCTTATAATCATAAACCGACAAATGCTCTTCTTGAGTTCCTTTCCTGTCCCACTCAATTTCATGTTTCTTCATCACCGCTGCAAGAATTTCTTTCTCATGATTCATCCACTGATTCCATTCTGAATCATGCTTTGTTCCTCCCTTAAATCCAAGTGCTGCTAATGCCTGTTTCAACGATACTTTTGTATCCATCCCTTTTCCTTTCCAACCGGATATATAAGGAACAAAATCAATATGCAAATGCGGCGTTGCTTCATCCATATGAAGATAGCAATTAAATACACGTAAGGTTGAGTTCCGCTTCTGAAACTCCTGCATGTATTCATCCAAAATATTTGCAGCAAAATCCCCGTATTCCGTATCGGATGCCGTATCATCCTTGTTGCCAATCTGAATAATCATTTCATGAAACAATTTTTCCTGTTTACCTTGACGAATTTTTTCATAATAATCTGTGATTTTACGATCATTCCGTTTCTGTCCGGCATTATATCTTTCTACAGCCGCATCGAATAGTTCATGATATACTGCTTTTAAGTTTTCATCACAATATTTCACATTCAAATAGGTACGCTCTGCATTTACATTTTCTGCTATGAAATCCCTTCTGTTATGAGCCAGAGAACCGGCTCCAATCATACCGCTAATCGTTCTTTTCATTGTCACGCTTCTCACCTCACCTTCTGAAACCAGTGCCAGACATGGCACATAAATTTATATCTTCGCCAGTTATTGCGATAAAAAGAAATATTCGCCGGATACGGCGGTTTTGTTACTTTTGTCAAAAGTAACGCAAAAGCACTTTCGACAGCCGTACCGTCCATCAAAAGTACCTTTGCGTCCTGCGGAGCTATTCCTCCCGTTGGTCGGCTTACTTCTGCGTTACCGATCCGTCCGATTTATTTCTGTATTCTCGCTTGAACATATTCCAGATCTCCGCAATACGGAGTCCCCACCAGATACCATTCCCTTGCTGGATTCATTTCCATTCTTGTAGGCACCCATTTATCATCAACCATCACCTCCATGCATTCTCCACAGTGAAATCCTGCATCAATCCATAAATCAGATGCTAATAAACCGTATCTGTCATTGCTGCTGTTATAGCCTAATCTTCCCTGTCTCATTTTTAAAATCTCCTTTCACAATCTGGCCAGAAAGGATGCCCTACAAAAAGGCTCCCTTTCGTCCGTTTTCAATCACGCCCGCTCTGTCCGCATACTGGATTTTCCTTATCTGCCATGAATACAGGCGCGTGTCACGCCCCTGTCATATAGTAATCAAAAACTACCATCGGAACTCCGCCGTCACTCCCCGTCTGTCCAAATACTCCTGTCGGGCTTTCTCTCTTTCTTCCAAGGTATCTGCACTTTTTGATTTCCCATACAGTTCATGCATAACCAATGCATCCAGTTTCTTTTCCAATCCCTGTCTGATCTTATTTTCCAGACTATAATTTTCCATCAAATGGTATTGTAAAAGCTGCTGAAATAAATCAAATGATATTTGTACATTTTTCATGATGTTCTCCTTCCTGTGACGCTTCTGACGATTGTGACGCTGTTTTTGACAACATATCCGTACCATAATTAACCGTCATACCGTCATTCACCGTCATTTCATCCAGTAACTGCAGACTGATCAAACTTCCTTTACTGGTATGCTTGTTGGAGTACCGGATATTATAATCTTCCAGCAAATCTTCAACTGCAATATTCAAAGCTCTGGTAAGCACGTTGGCTCCCATCTCAATACCAACCAATAAAGCTGACAGTTCCGTTGCACTTCCTGTCCATATTTTCTGGTTCTTCATCAATGCTGCTATAGAATCAAGCAGTGGATTAGGTGGTTTTTTCCATAATTCCACATCATTTTTCACGAATTGCCACAGACAATGCTCCCGGTCAAACTGCAGATAAATCTTCTGATCCTGCTGATCACGCCCAGCTACTTCCAATGTTGCTTTATTATCGGTTCTCTTTTCTTTCTCCATAACAAAAGCCCCATCTGCAGCTCCCAATAATCCATTCGTACCAGAAATACGTTCGAAACTATCAGAAGAATCCAGTTTTCTCGTATGATGAACCAAAAGAATACAAACACCATATTTATCACTGAATGCTTTTAATCGAGTAACATTCTGATAATCATCCGCATAACTGAATTTATCCCCACCAACTTCTTTTACCTTCTGCAAGGTATCAATAATAATCAGTCTTGCATCTTTATGCTGCTCCATAAATTGATTCAACTGTTCTTCCAATCCGGTATGCAGAGTTTCTGCTTCAACTGCAAAATAGAAATTCTCACTGTCCTCAACTCCAAACATTCTTGCCAAGCGTTTCTGCAGTCTTTCTTCCGTATCTTCCAATGCCAGATAAAGTACTGCACCTTGTGTAACCGGATAATTCCATAATGGAATACCTTTACTCACATGGTATCCAAGCTGTGCCATAAAAAAGGATTTTCCAACTTTCGGTGCTCCTACGAACAAATAAGTTCCGTTATATAAAAGCCCTTCTACCACTGGCTTACTGGGAGGATATACTGTATCATACAGCTCCGTCATAGATTTTACTTTCAATGCATGAGGGGCTGTATGCCCCGCCATGCTACTTTTATTCCTATTTTCAAAATTTTTCTGTTGTACCTGTCTTCTATTCTCTGGTATAATATTTTTGTCAGTTATTACGGACTGTTTCACATCTGCGCCAACAGATAAGCCTGAAACAGTCTGTTTTTCATTTAAACACTGCATTCTGCTTTCCTCCCTTCTTCTCTATGAGTATTCAACATTTCCGCAAGTTCTTTCTGCTTCGTCGGATATAGATGTCCATAGGTATTTAAAGTAACCCGAATATCCTTGTGGCCAAACCGTTCCTTGATCATCAGCGGCTGAACCCCATGATTAATCAGATATGCTGCATGGCTGTGACGAAGATCATGGACACGGATTTTCTTCAAATGATGTTTTTCGATTACTCGTTTCATTTTATGCTGCACTGACTCTGCTACTATCGGAAAAATCCTGTCATCATCCTGAAGACCATAAAGCTTGTCCATATACTCTTTTAATTCTTTTACTAGAAATTCAGGAATATCAATCGTTCTGATTGACTGCTCTGTTTTTGGCGTAGTAATAATGTCCTCCCTGTGCTTCCGGTAATACGTTTTATTAATTCGCAGTCGATAATTTACCATATCAATATCTGCTTTTGTAAGAGCAAGGGCTTCGCCAATTCTGGCACCGGTCCAGAAAAGCAACTCAAATAGAACGAAGTATTTCGTATCCGGCTCAATCTGTCCGATAAATTCGTTGTACTCATCTATCGTCCAAAACACCATTTCATCTGCGTCGGGTTTTCCCATGTGTTCGATCTTATCAAATGGATTTTCTGCCAGATCATACACTTTGCATGCATGGGTAAATACTGCCTGAAAATGTTTTTGAATATCATTAAGATATGTTGGTTTATATCCCATTGATATAATTTTATTCTGCCACTGAATCAACTCGGGGGCTTTAATGCTGTTCATCGGACGGTCTGCAAAATAAGGAAAAATATGCTTTCTGAATACATCCTGTTTGTTATAAACGGTTCTCTGTTTAATCACATTTTTCTTGTCTTCCAGATAAATTTCAAAAAAATCCTTTAGGGTTGTATTCAGAATATTTCCCTGTGAAAGCATTTGCATTTCCCACAGTTTTGCATCTTTCTTCTTTTTAAATCCTCTTTTCTTTTTGTGAATTACTTTTCCTGTCCAGTCTTTTACCCGAACCTGTGAAGTATAAGTTCCGTTTTCTTCTCTCGTAATTGACATACCAACACCTCCTATTCTTCTTCACCATACAGAGCCTCCGCACCGCCATAAAATTTTTCTTCCCAGTAGCGTCTCGGCACTCTTCCGGATACTGTTACATAACCATTTTCTTTCAGATTATCATTTAATCCTTTGATAATCTTATATGCAGTTTCTTTCGCCACTCCCAGAGTAGCAGCAACTTCATCTGCATATACCATAGCTTCTCTTCTAGCCATTATTCGTCCTCCTTTCTTTAGGACTCTTATGTGTCCCGTATGTCGTTATTATATAGTACTCTTTTGAGTCCGTCAAGTAGTTTTCACAGTTTAAATTTTTTTCACACAAGGATGTAATTTTATGATAGAATACAAATGTGTCCCTGAATATTGAAAGGAGATGAGACTATGACAACAGGTGAAAAGATCAGATATTATAGAAATCTACGTAGAATGTCACAGGAAACCCTTGGAGAATTATCCGGTATTCACTATGCCACCATTAAAAAATACGAACTTGGCATCCGTCATCCCAAACCGGAACAGCTTCTGAAAATATCCAACGCTCTCGGAATCAGCATCAATGTTTTTCTGGATCTGGATATATCCACTATTTCAGATGTTCTCTCTTTACTGTTTAAAATGGATGAAGAAATTAACATGAATATTTCTGCGGACAAAAAAGAAGACGGAACCTATATTCCAGCTTCTGTCAAGATCTCTTTTGACAATAAAGAACTAAACTCAAGATTATGTAAATATATAGAAGCAAAAGACTTACTAAATACAGCAAGAGAAAAATATAAAGATGACGCTTCGAATCCGCAGCAGAAAAAAGAAATGGAAGATCTGGGAAAAAAAATAGATGAGATTAAACAATCTCTAATTGACAGTAACCTTGTAATCCGAAAAGGTACATCAGGTATCACTGTAAAGATTCCTCAGATATGATTGTATAGATAACATGGCTTATACTTGTAGCCATAGTAATAAAAATGTAGCCAAATTGTAGCCACTTTAGGAAACTGAAGTGGCTATTTCTGTGTTTTATGAATTATTTTTTAGCTCTGCGTATCTCAAAATACCACTCTGTTTTTATCTATCCACACAACAGAAAAACCCCGGAAACACTAGGTTTCCAGGGCAATCTTACGCTTGGACACACGGTGTCTATGACACCAATTTATATTCAAATATATGATTACTCGATGATTGTAGCAACACGGCCTGATCCAACAGTACGTCCACCTTCACGGATAGCGAAAGTAAGACCCTGAGCCATAGCGATTGGGTGGATCAGTTCAATTGTCATTTCGATGTTATCTCCAGGCATGCACATTTCTGTTCCTTCTGGAAGGTTGCAAACACCTGTTACGTCTGTTGTTCTGA
>ERZ1106969.685-NODE-685-length-31924-cov-35.093257_pt1 | contig 31924 bp, 30 predicted proteins | sample MGYA00403685_ERZ1106969 | MGnify/ENA primary metagenome ERZ1106969 (study PRJEB35170, sample SAMEA104062416) | human gut metagenome | biome: human gut; feature: human-associated habitat; material: faeces | place: Denmark | collected 2012-05-18 ... | reverse complement strand
GGGCATAAAGCAGGGCTGCCGCCCAGCAAAAAATATTTGCTAATGCGACAGCCCCTTCTATTTTTTTTTAAAAGAAGATTGTTGATTTTGTACAATTTGAAGATTATAATTCGTCTAAAATTATAATTGAATTTTAATATTCAACATAATATAATACAATTACATCGATGTGAAGGGAATAGCTATAGAAAATGTTAACTTGAGAATATTGAAGAGGTGCTTATTATGAGCGTTGCATTAATGGACTGTACATTACGAGACGGTGCCAATGTTGTTGGTAAAGGCTTCTCAGCTGAAATTACTGATATGGTGCTAGATGGCTTAACTTCCTGCGGGGTACCGATTATTGAATTTGGAAATGCAGGAGGAATCGGTGCATATGAAGTTGCTGGATTTACAGCTGCAGAGACAGATGCTGTTTATTTGAATATTGGGAAAAAATACTTGGACCGTGGATCAAAGCTTGGAATGTTTTTAAATGCAAAGCGATATCGCGAAAAAAATGTATTTCTGGCAAAGGAAAGTGGACTTGATTTTTTAAGGGTAGGAGCCGATGCTGGGGATGCCGATATTGCGATAACAGTGATCAAGGACATTAAGCAGAGTGGTTTACATGCATATTACTCTCTGATGAAAGCATACTTGCTCACACCGGAGGAACTTGCGGAAGAGAGCAAAAAGCTGGAAGATGCCGGGCTTGACGAAATTACAATTATGGATTCAGCTGGAACAATGCTTCCAGAGCAGGTAATAAAATATACTGAGCAGTTAAAAAAGGCAGTTTCAATTCCTGTTGCATTTCATTGTCATAATAATCTTGGATTATCTGCTGCAAATGCAATTACCGCTTATCAGGGAGGAGCCGATATTCTTGATTGTGGATTGATGGGAATGGCAAGAAGTGCAGGAAATCTTGCGACTGAAATTTGTGTGGCAATGATGCAGAGATACGGGGAGATGAAAAATATTGATCTTTATAAACTCTTGCATTTTATAGATTCACGTTTAATGCCTGCAATGCAGAAAGAAAATTATCATAATCCGGTATCACCGTTGGATTTAATTCTTGGTTTTTCAGGCTGTCATTCTAGCTTCGTAAAAAAATTCAAAGCGATTGCAGAGAAAAAGCAGGTAGATTTATATCAACTAATTGTTGAAGTTTCTAAAATTAATCAGAAAAATCCGTCAGATGAATTGATTGTGAAAGTGGCGGAGAAATTATAGGAAAGACGAGGTAACGATTATGTTTAGCAAGAGGGCCAATAATGTTAGTCCGTCCGTGACAGTGGAATTAAATGCGAGAGTAGCGCAAATGATTCGTGATGGCATTGATATTATAAAAATGAACATCGGTGAACCTGATTTTAACACGCCGGACAATATTAAAGATGTAGCGAAGCGAGCAATTGATAACAACTTCACTCGCTATACGCCAACACCTGGAATTCCGGATTTGATTCAAGTAATTATTGAAAAATTAAAAAAAGATAATAATCTGGAATATGCGTCCAATGAAATTTGTGTAACAACAGGTGCGAAGCAGGCTCTGTATGAAGCCGTGCTCACACTTGTAGGAGAAGGAGACGAAGTTATTGTTCCGACTCCGTGCTGGGTAAGCTATGAGGATATGATTAAACTGGCGGGAGGAGTTCCGGTAACTGTTCCAACCATAGAAAAAGGAGAAAAAAGATTCCATTTAGATCTTGACCGGATTGAAAAGGCGATTACTTCTAGAACAACAGCAATCATGATCAATACACCTAATAATCCAACCGGTGTTGTATATACAAAAGAGGAACTGGAAGGCCTTGCAGAAATATGTGTTCGTTATGATATCTGGGTTATTTCTGACGAAGTATATGAAAAATTGATTTATGAAGATGCTGTACATATCAGCTTAGCTTCTATTTCAAAAGAAGCATGGAGTAGGACAGTGACAATCAACGGCTGTTCAAAAACTTATGCGATGACAGGATGGAGATTAGGTTATGCAGCGGCACCGGCATCGTTTATGAAAAAAATGCGCGGAATGCAGGGACATATTACATCAGGAGTTAATGCAATTAGCCAGAAAGCGGCGGTGGAAGCAATCGGGGGCCCGCAGGAATCTGTTACGAAGATGAAAAATGAATTTGACCGCCGCCGCATAATGATGTACAAAAAATTATGTGATATTCCTGGTATTACATTAGTATCTGCAGAAGGAGCCTTTTATTTACTGCCAGATGTATCTTCCTATTTTGGAAAGACATGGGAGAAGGGGGTAATCCACGATTCTTGTGATATGGCAGAATATCTTCTGGAAAAGGCAAAAGTTGCAGTTGTGCCTGGCGACGGTTTTAGAGCACCAGGATGCCTTAGACTTTCTTATTCAAATTCATATGAGAAGCTGAGTGAAGGAATTGAAAGGATTGAAAAGGCACTCAAGGAATTGAAATAGTTGACTGCACAGGAGGATGTGTGATGGAAGATAATAAGAAGAAATATCCAGTTAGTTATTTTGGAGGAGATATTGGGGCATGGCTTTGCGTAGTTTTAGCTGTTGCCGGAATTATGTACATGCTTTTGATTCGTGGTGGTGGTACGAAAAGCATGATCGTTGTACTATTTTGTGCGTTAGTTTTTGGCCTCATATTGGCTAAGGATCGTAAGGCATATGGTGATGAAATGTTGAAGGGACTTCAGGAATCAATCATATGTACAATTTGTATGGCGTTTTTTATGGCAGGTCTCTTATCAGCATTGCTGAAAACGAGTGGTTTGATCCAGGCATTGCTGTGGCTGGTTAGTAGGATGAATGTAAATACAGGATTACTTCCAGTCGTTGCGTTTTTTGTATGTGTGCTGATTTCTACAGCCTGCGGAACATCAACCGGAACTGTTACAGCAGTATCGGCTGTCATGTGCCCACTAGCAGGAGAGCTTGGAATTAATATGGGACTGATGTGCGGAGCAATTGTCAGTGGATCCATTTTTGGTGATAATCTGGCTCCGATTTCAGATACAACAATTGCATCTTCTCAGACGCAGGGGGCAAGCCTTAAGGACGTTGTAAGAACACGTATGCCATATGCCCTTATATCGGGAATCATATCTGCAATCCTCTATATTATTATCGGTTTAAAGGAATCAAATGGAGTTAATGCAGCAATCCAGGCAGATGCCTCTTATGCAAAATCGTTAATATTCCTGGTACTTCCAATTTTACTTGTTGTTATGATGCGCAGAGGCTGGGGGCTTGTTTCATCTCTGCTTTTATCAAATGCATTAGCAGTTGTATTCAGCCTCCTTTTAGGAGTTGTGGAACCATCAGTATTATTCAGTGATGAAAGCCCGATTGTCACAGGAATGACGGGAATGGCTAATATTGCTATTATCTCATTTATGATCATCATGCTTCTACAAATCCCGGGAAAGAGCGGTGCACTGGATTCTTTTGCTACTTGGATTATGACAAAATGCAAGACAATTCGTAGTGCAGAATTGGTTACATATTTTCTTGCAATGTTTGGATGTATTGCAACACACAGCTCTCCGAATACCATTATGTTCTTTGGGCCGTTTGTACGTCAGCTTATGAATAATTATAAAGACGAAGCAGACCCATGCCGCAGTGCAAATATTTTGGATGGTGTGGCTTGTGCAACAAATGGTTTGATCCCGCATGGAAATCCAACCCTAGTCATTGTTGGGGTAGCAACAAGTGTTGCAGGAATTCCAGCGACATTCTCATTTGTGAATTTCCTTGGATACAATTTCCACTGCTGGGGACTTTTAATTATCTTCCTCGCCAGCATTTTGACAGGAATCGGAAGAAAAAAGAAAAAAACAACTGTGTAATCATCAGAAATGCGGCTTCCCATGAAAATGGACGGCCGCATTTTGTTCTAATCCATGCATCCGTAAGGAACTATTGCGACTGAATTCGGAAGGTGTGAGGAAAAGGTATGAAACCGCGATAAAATATAGGTTTTCCAGCAAAAAATCATCGAATTTTTGAAGAAAAATGGTTGACACACCCGACCATGTATAATATAATGTATAACTGTGACATCGGTTGAAAATGCTGTGGCCAAAGCCCCGGAAACAGTATTTTACGATAAAGGAACATTGATTGATTTAGTACAAACAGGAGGTCAACCCATGAAGAGCTTTATGGCTAGTCCAGCAACAATTGAGAGAAAATGGTACGTAGTTGACGCTACAGGATATACATTAGGTCGTCTGACATCAGAAGTAGCAAAGATCTTAAGAGGAAAGAACAAACCGATCTACACTCCGCACATCGACTGCGGCGATTATGTGATCGTAACAAACGCTTCCAAGATCAAAGTTACAGGTAAGAAGTTAGACCAGAAGATCTACTACAGCCACTCCGACTATGTAGGCGGAATGAAAGAGACAACTTTAAGAGAAATGCTCGAGAAGAAGCCGGAGAAGGTTATCGAGTTAGCAGTTAAGGGAATGCTCCCGAAGGGACCTTTAGGAAGAAGCATGATCACAAAACTTCACGTTTACGCTGGCCCGGATCACGAGCAGGCAGCACAGAAGCCGGAAGTTTTAGAAATCAAATTTTAATTAGAGGTCTGAAAGGAGGAAATTCATAATGGCTAGCACAAAATATTACGGAACAGGCAGAAGAAAAAAATCTATCGCAAGAGTATATCTTGTACCGGGAACAGGTAAGATCACAATCAACAAGAGAGATATCGATGAGTACCTTGGTCTTGAGACATTAAAGCTCATCGTTCGTCAGCCGTTAGCAGCAACAGAGACAGCTGATAAGTTCGACGTTATCGTTAACGTTCGCGGCGGCGGAGTTTCCGGACAGGCAGGCGCTATCCGTCATGGTATCTCCAGAGCTCTGCTTCACGCAGACATCGAGTACCGTCCGGTATTAAAGAAAGCTGGTTTCTTAACAAGAGATCCGCGTATGAAAGAAAGAAAGAAGTACGGTCTCAAAGCAGCTCGTCGCGCTCCACAGTTCAGCAAGAGATAATTTTCGCGATGGCCATGAGCCGTGCGACATCAAATATAAAAAGCTTCGCCCATGCTTGCATGGAGCGGAGCTTTTTTATGCAGCAGGAAATTCCTCGGAATTCTCTGCTGCATAAAAAGGCACTAACGTGCCAAAGATGCGCACTCGCGCGAAGATGTAGATTGTCGCAAGCGACCGCGCGAGGCACGAGAATATGCCAAGGCACATTCTTTTATTTGATGTCATAGGGCGAAGCCCGTGACAGAGGAAAACCGAAGGTTTTTCGAGGGAAGCAAAGCGGCTTATACCCAAACGGGTGACAAAAGTTTGACCCCATTTGACCTGACGAGAGCCGTTTTTACTGGAGTCTGGCATAACCTGACCAAATCTGAACAATTAAATACGATTCTAATGCAGGCACTCAGTAACAAATAACTGGGTGCCTTTTCAGGGGAAAAGATTCCGGCATTAGAAAGGGCCGTCACTTTACATAGCTAAATAGTTTGCGGATGAACGGTTTTGAGCTATGAAGCAATGGAATCTGTAGGTAATATCTGATAAAATAGTAAGAACAGCGATATAAATCGGATTTGGAGGTGTGTTGCAATGCCAGCTTTGAAAGGATTAGAATGGACGTTTGATACAGTTTCGTCTACATATGAGAAGTCACGTCCTGGTTATGTAAAAGAATTGTATCAAACATTGCTTGACTATATTCCTATTAACGAAAATAGCAATGTGGTTGAGGTGGGAAGTGGTGGAGGCCAAGCAACGGCTCCAATTTTAGCAACTGGATGTCAATTGACAGCAGTAGAATGTGGAAAACGATTCTCTGAATTGTTAAAAGATAAATTTAATGAGTATCAAAAATTTTCAGTCGTTACAGGTAAATTTGAAGATACAGTGTTTGAGGACAATACCTTTGATTTAGTATTTTCTGCAACGGCCTTTCATTGGGTACCAGAGAAAATCGGATATGAAAAAGTATTTTCTATGCTGAAAAATGGTGGTGCTTTTGCACGTTTTGCGAACCATCCGTATCGTGATAAAGAAAATGTAGAGCTTTCACAAGAAATAGATAAGATTTATGACCTGTATTACAATAAGTATTACAATAAAGAACGTGAAACAATATCTGGATATACGGAACAGCAGGCAAAAGAGATAGCAATGATTGCAAGCAAATATGGTTTTTCAGATATTAGATATGAGTTATTTTATCGAGAACGAGTATTTTCCGCAAATGAGTATATTGAACTTCTTGGAACATATTCAAACCATATTGCAATTGAAGAAAGTATAAGAACAGAGTTCTTTGCTAAAATTAAAGAAGCAATTAACAACCATGGTGGTATAATAAAAATCCATGATACTATTGATTTACAATTAGCGAGAAAAGGTTAAATTCAAGTTTGTCGGATTGAAAAGGAAGAGCCTTACGCAAGGTGCAAGAAAAAACTCCGTTCGGGTTAAGGGCGAAGTGCCTTAGCCGGTCAAGGGTGCCCCCAGAGAGAAAAACTGGAACCGTCCCGTCCCTTAGTATGGGATAAGCTCAAACAGGAGCTGCCTGCCCATAAGCCTGCCGCTCCGAAGAAACGGGAGCCGGAGCGATAACCATGGCAAAGCGCAAGCGGGATATTCCGGTTTTGTTTTGGGTGTCCGCAGAAGAACTGGAGCTGATCCATCAAAAGATACAGCAATACGGGACAGGCGGAAAGGAGGTTGATACCGTATGGATTTCTTACTTGAAGCCCTGACGAATGGGCTGAAAGAAATGCTGGTGGGCGGTATTATGAGCAACCTTTCGGGGATGTTTGACAGCGTAAACCAACAGGTCGCGGATATATCCGTACAGGTAGGACAGACCCCACAGGGATGGAATGGCAGTATTTTCAATATGATTGAGAATCTGTCCAACTCCATCATGGTGCCGATAAGAAGCAGATCGAAGCGGCCACTGCTGCTTTATAATTGATTCCGTCCATGATTACATGGGCATGACATTCTCCGAACATTGCTTTCTCCTTCTTTTTCTATCTGTTTTTCCAGTTATGCATTTTTTTCAAAAGAAATAAAGACAAGGGAACTGATGAACAACATATACGGGTAAAACAACCTTGGCAGAATATCAAATGCACTGACTGTCTCACCCAGGCCGGAAGCCGCTGAGATGGCAACCAGCATCTGTGCTCCATAAGGAAGAATTCCCTGAAAGATACAGGAAAATGTATCCAGAATAGATGCTGCTTTCTTATTGCTGATTCCGTAGTTTCCTGACATTTCTTTTGCAATTGGATTTGCCATAACAATTGCGACTGTATTATTCGCCGTTGCAATATCCATCAGACCTACCAACAGACCCATGCCAAGGAGTCCGCCTTTTCTCCCTTTAAACATTTTTTTTATCCAATATAGCAGAGCAGCAAATCCACCATATTCTTTGATCAGTGCACAGATAGACGCTACCAGAATGGCAACCATGCTGGTTTCAAACATGCCTGCTGCCCCGTCTCCCATATTTCCAAGCAAATCCGTCGGCACGATCATCCCTGTCGCAATCATGATGATGGAGCCACTTATGATTCCTGTAATCAGTACCAGGAACACATTTAAGCCAAGAATGCCTCCCGCCAGTACCAGTATATAAGGAATGGCCTGTATCAGATGATATTCTTCCTGCACAACTCCGCCACTGTAATTTTTCACAGACAGACTGTAAATAATCACCAGACTGACAATTGCTGCCGGAAGTGCAATGAAAAAGTTTTCCTTAAATTTATCTGTCATCTTACAACCCTGTCCATTACATGCGGCAATTGTCGTATCAGAGATAAAGGACAGATTATCCCCAAACATTGCACCACCCATGACTGTCGCAATACAAAGCGGCAGGTCAAACCCCGATGCTCGCGACACGGCTATTCCAATCGGAGTAATTAAAGTAATGGTTCCTACGGAAGTCCCCATTGCAAGTGATACAAAACAACTTACTACAAAAAGCACCACAACCGCAAACTGAGGCGGTATCAGTGACAGAATAAAATATGCCACACTGTTTGCTGATGTTCTTCCAACAACACCCACAAAAATTCCAGCCAGCATAAATATAATGATCATGGTAATAATGTTCGGATCGCTGATTCCAACTCCCATTATTTTCAGCTTATCATTCAGGCTTAATTTCCGGTTTTGCAGACATGCAACAAGCAGTGCAAGCAAAAATATAATCACAACAGGAATTTTGTAAAATCCCATCTCGATATTCAGGCCATATTCAAACAGAATCCCCAGTCCCAGATATAAAACCACAAACACCGCGATAGGCAATAAGGCTTTTGCGTTTCTTTTTTCCATTTCTTAATCCCTCTCTACCCCTTTTATTTATCCCAAACTATACCATGCCATGATACCGCAAATGCCTTAAAAAATCAATGACCCTACTTCCAGTGAATCACTGCTTCCACCGAATCCGTATACTGATCATCAGTGATGGACTTGTAACGGGAGCCGTCATACCAGTCGGTGAAACCGTTGTCAATTTTGTAAATATTTCCAGTTTCAGTGTCCACGATGCGCTCGTAACCCAGGGTAGCGTCACTCTGCTTCTGGCTCATGATATCCTGGCTCCGGTTCCGGTTTTCCCAGGAAGACATGATGCTGTCGGACATCTCACTGGCTGACTGGCTGAGAGACTGGGAGGTAGAGGCCGCCTGATTGCTCTGGGACATGGCAAAGCTCTGGAACTCCGGCGTATAATTAAGACTGCTGAGAACTTTATTCAAAGTAGGCTGCCAGTCCTGAAATGTTCCCTTTTCTGCACTGAGGACTGTCAGATTATAGACAGAATAATATCCCATTCCCGTGCCCATGGCAAAGGGAACCACATCCGCCGTGAACATTCCTTCTCCCGTTGTGCCATTCTGTGTAAAATCCGCCCGAAGAATGGAGGGGGAAATAGCAACGCTGCTCATTCCCTGAGTACTTTCAAAGCTCTCTGTCACAGAAAAATCTGCAATGTACGGTGTCTGAATATCCGCATAGTCAGCAGTTGCATTCATTGCGTCTGCAAACTGTGGGAATATTTCAAAGACTCCCTGTGTCGATACATTCGTAAGAATGGGACATTTTCCAAACAAATCACTGGAAAGCGCCATCATCGCCCGGGAATTTTCATCTGAAAATAATGGTTCCATTTTTAGCATAAAGAAAATCTGATTTACCGGATTCTCCGGATCAAAAACATGAATTGCATGAAACATACCGGTGTACATGGCAGAAGATTTCACGCTCCAGCCTTCCGGAATATTCATACTGAATTCTGTACAGCTATAAGGCACCAGCTCCTGAGCAGACGCCAGCGGAACGACTGTCCAGCTGTCCTCTATCGATGCTGCTGTGCTGGAGGCTGTTTGCTCACCCTCTTCTTCATCCGGTGCAGTCACAGCTGCTACGCTTCCTGGCCGTTCAAATACCATCTCTGTATCGGCATTTGCCAGCATCAGCACACCATCCTCCAGCGTATAGAAATCTGCCACATCCTCCATGGTAATACTGCTGTCATCCCAGGTCAGATCATAGACCGTCCCGTCATAATCCATGGTTCCGGTACCGTCCTCCAGGAGATCCAGAGTCATGGCAGTTCCCATCTCTTCCAGATCCTCCTTGCCGACAGTCGCCTCATTTGGAAACACCCGATGAATTCCATTCATCTGAATCACAAAGGCAATTGTGCAATGGTAGCCTTCCTTTGCCGCGGTACACATTTATGGCATTTTTCAACAGCGCAGTGAAAAAGGCGTTCGATGCTTATAAGAAAGAGAACGGCTCTGACAAAAAGCTTCCACGCATCAGCGAGCTGAACGCAGAGTTTGCGATGCTCCTGGAACGAAAGAAAAGCTCCTATGCAGAATACCGCAAGACCAAATCGGAAATGTGCAAAATAATGTACATTGCATCTGTCACTCTATGTGTGGAAGATATATAATAATATCGAAGCGAATGATGAGAAAGTTCTAAATGCAAAAAGAAAGAGGAAGACAAGATGGCAGTATGGAGATTACAGGTGAATACAGGAGGCACAAATGTTGCCGACTATTGCTTGAAAAATCATGTCGCAGCAATGGGATGGAGTCTTCGTGAATTAACCCAGGCAGAACGTTCTGGGATACATACGTTTTTGGATTACTGTAATCTGGCAAGAACTCAGTATAAATCATTCGACAGTGTATGCCGCATGGTAGAGGATGTGAAAGAAGGAGACCTCCTATGGATGCGCTCAAAAAATGAAGGGAAATACTATATTGCGAGAGTTAAGGCGAACAGTACCTGGGTGTTTCGCGAAGATGCAGTACAGATGGATGCAGCGAATCAGTTGACCAATATAGACTGGTATCCAGCTACAGATAAGGCAGATGAAGAATCCGTTCCTGGTGCTGTGGCAACATCATTTATTATGGGTTCAACCATCCAGAGAATTAAGAAAAATGGAGTGGAAGAATACAGTCAGATGTTGTATAACCGTGTCCACGATTCAGCACTGGATCTATTCAATTATCCCGATCCAGCCCTCTCGTTATGTGAGAAGCATTTTTACAGCCTGCTTCAGCCGGAAGATGTTGAGGATTTACTTGCGCTGTGGCTGTATGATACGAAAGGCTACGTTTGCATTCCATCGACAAATAAAATTGCTACGCCAAAGTATGAGTGTGTATTGGTTGACCCAAATGACCTGAACCGAAAGCATATTTACATTCAGGTAAAGAAGGGTGATGTTGATCTCAATACAGATGACTATTCCAGCCTGAATGGTGAAGTGTATTTGCTTACAACAGAAGGAAACGTTCAGAATGCACAGAAATATTCAAATGTGAAAGCAGCAGATCCAACGGTTATCTATGAATTTGCGATCAATCCGGATAAGTCTCATATCATTCCGGAGAATGTTTTATACTGGGTGAAGTTTCTGACAGAAATAGAAAATAATCGTTTGAAGTTTTCTGCGTGTAAAGGAATCATGTTTGATACGAATATCTCGTATTCAGATACAAATGAATCCGAGATGATTCTCGGAAACAAAATAGCGGCATATGGAGATGCCAAACGGTATATCGACAGCTTTCGCAAAGATGACTATGCTCTTTTTTATTCCAAAGGAAGAGGAATTATTGCAGTTGGACAGATAGTTACAGACACACCAACGGAAGTGGGTGATGAAAAATATCATAGTGTCAGAATGATTGTGCCGGAAAATTTCAATGGAGATGTTAAAGCATTGCCTGCTCTTTCTCCGAATGAGATTAAAACAATTTTGAAGCGGAATTTTTATTGGGCATCGACAATCAAAACACCATTCCTTACAGGAGCTCAGGTTGAAATGTTGATTCGTGAACTGAAAAAGAAGCATGTTTAACGAGGCAGCAGAAAGGGGAAGAATAAGCAATGCCCTTACAGATTATTAGAAACGATATTACAAAAATGAGCGTTGACGCGATCGTCAATGCTGCCAACACTTCTCTTTTGGGCGGCGGCGGTGTGGACGGCTGCATTCATCGTGCCGCCGGACCGGAGCTGCTTGCAGAATGCAGTACGCTGCATGGCTGCGAAACCGGCAGCGCAAAAATCACAAAGGGATACCGACTGCCCTGCAAATATGTGATCCATGCAGTCGGCCCGCGCTGGCGGGATGGCAAGCATCGGGAGCAGGAGCTTCTGGAATCCTGCTATCGGACATCTTTGAACTTGGCAAAAGAAAATGGTTGTCAGTCGGTGGCCTTTCCGCTGATTTCCTCCGGCATTTACGGCTATCCTAAAGACCAGGCGCTGAAGGTTGCAGTCGATACCATCAGTACATTCCTGCTGGAAAATGAGATGATGGTCTACATCGTTATCTTTGACCGAAAGGCATATCAGATTAGCGGAAAACTGTTTGCTGATATCGCAGCGTACATAGATGACCGGTATGTGGAGGAACATACCGACAGACGGGCAGAACAGAAGCGGCGGCTCGAAGCATTGTCAGAGGAATCCTGTTTTGAAGCTGCACCTGCCCAGCTGCCGTCCGAAGCAATCTGTAAATCTTGCAGCAGTCAATCCTTGAAAGAGGCACTGGGACAGATTGATGAGAGTTTTTCGGAAATGCTGCTGCGGAAGATTGACGAAAGCGGCATGACGGATGCCCAGTGCTACAAGAAGGCAAACATTGACCGGAAGCTCTTTTCCAAAATTCGCTCTGATAAATTCTATAAGCCATCCAAACCTACAGTGCTGGCATTTGCCCTGGCTTTGGAACTGCCGTTTGCCCAGATGCAGGAGATGCTGGGTAAGGCAGGCTTTACCCTTTCCCATTCGAGCAAATTCGACATCATTGTAGAATATTTTGTCGAACGGGGAAACTACAATGTGTATGAAATCAACGAGGCACTGTTTGCTTTTGACCAGAGTCTGATCGGAGCATAAGGACAAAGAAATGTCGCTTTCCATGCGACCACTCCACAAAAGAAAATCGCTATACTATGGCTGTAAGGTACGAAACTGAGCAGCCATATGCGCGTGTAATGAGCCAAAGTTCGAGCTTGCTCGAAACCTTGGCGAATACCGCGACAGCGAGCCCGCAAGGGCGAGATTTTGGGAGGACAAGCATATGAGAAAGAATTTAACAGAGCTCGTTTTTATCTTAGACCGCAGCAGTTTCATGAGCGGATTAGAACGGGATGCCATCGGCGGTGCGATTCCATGATCGAGCGGCAAAAAGCGAAATACGGATGGGAGTTTTTGTTCCTTGGTGCTAATATTGACGCAGTAGAGACCGCAAGTCAGTTCGGAATCGGCGCAGATCGTGCAGTCAACTATCGGTGCGACAGTGAAGGAATTGCGTTGAATTATGAGGTGGTCAGCGAAGCAATCAGCTCTGTCCGGTGCAGTGCCCCGCTGAGCGCAGACTGGAAAAAGCGTATAGACGAGGACTACAAAAAGCGTGGAGGCCGCAAGCACAAGTAAATGTTTTTTGAAGCCGGGGTGATGATTCACTCCGGCGTTTTCTTTGGCAGGAACTGCCGTTAAAGCATCCGGAACGGGCGCAAGACGTCCGGTGGACGTCTGCTTTGCGCGGACCGGAGTGGAACGGAGACGCAGCAGCCCGATGCCGCAGGCAGCGTTTTATGGGGATTGGGGGCGCACGAGGTCCGGTGGACCACGGTTTTGCGCGGACCGGAACGGAGTGGAGACTTCCCCAACAAGCAGAAAATCGCTTTCGTGTCACGAAAGCCCTGCTTGCAGAAGACTTGCAACTTATGAGAAGTCGGCATTTTTTGTTTACTCTTAAAGCGTGTTGTGCTATAATGTCAATAGAGTTTTTTGATGGCTTGGAAACCACTTAGAAAGATAGAAGGCGAGGAAAAAATGGCAGTATCGTACAACAGACTATTCAAACTCATGATCGACAGAAAAATGCGTAAAAAAGATTTGTGTGAGCTTGCCGGTGTGAGCACAAGCACTATGAGCAAGATGGGGCGGGACGAGATCGTTTCGCTGGAAGTCATTGATCGAATTTGTCAGAAATTGAATTGTAATATTGAGGATGTTCTTGAAATTCTGCCTGATAGTCCTGATAACGGGACATCAAAAAATGTAAAATAAAGACTGAGAACAAAGGCGGGTGAGCAATTTGAAGATTCTTGACAATATTACCAGTACGGTCAGGGATGATCTGCGCGTGGAAATCAAAAAGGGAAGCAAGGTGTCAATAGCGGCAGCCTGCTTTTCGATGTATGCGTATAAAGAGCTGAAGAAGCAGTTGGAATCTGTGGACGAGTTTCGTTTTATCTTCACATCGCCCACCTTTGTCAAAGAGAAAGCGGAAAAGCAGAAACGAGAATTCTATATTCCCCGTCTTTCCCGTGAGACCAGCCTATACGGTACAGAGTTTGAAATCAAGCTGCGCAATGAGATGACCCAGCGAGCTATCGCAAAAGAGTGTGCTGACTGGATCAGAAAGAAAGCGAAATTCAAATCAAACACAACCGGCGAAAACATGGCTGGCTTTATGACTGTGGATTCTAAAACAGCACAAACGGCCTATATGCCAATCAATGGGTTTACGACGGTGGACATCGGCTGTGAGCGTGGCAATAACAGCTACAACATGGTCAACTGCATGGAAGCTCCGTTCGCCCAGCAATATATGCAGCTTTTTGATGGATTGTGGAATGATCGTGAAAAGATGCAGGATGTCACGGACATGGTTTTGGAAAACATCAGCACGGCCTATGCGGAAAATGCTCCGGAGTTCATCTATTTTATGACCTTGTATCATGTGTTCAGTGAATTTCTGGATGATATCTCTGAAGATGAACTGCCGAACGAGGCTACTGGTTTCAAGCAGAGTAAAATCTGGAGTATGCTGTACGATTTCCAGCGGGATGCCGTGCTTGCCATCATCAACAAATTGGAAAAGTACAACGGCTGCATCCTTGCTGATAGCGTCGGTCTTGGTAAAACATTCACTGCGTTGGCAGTTGTAAAGTATTACGAAAATAGAAACAAGTCGGTGCTGGTGCTTTGCCCGAAGAAGCTGGCTGAAAACTGGAATACATACAAGGACAACTATGTCAATAACCCGATTGCATCGGACAGGTTGAACTACGATGTTTTGTTCCATACGGACCTTTCCCGCAATGGCGGACAGTCCAACGGTCTTGACCTGAATCGCCTGAACTGGGGCAACTATGATCTTGTGGTGATTGATGAATCGCACAACTTCCGCAACGGCATTGGTACGCACAGCAAGACGCAGGATAACCGATACCAGCGTCTGATGGATAAGGTGATTCGTTCCGGAGTTAAAACCAAAGTTTTGATGCTCTCGGCAACGCCGGTCAACAACCGTTTTGTTGATTTAAAGAACCAGCTTGCCCTTGCCTATGAGGGCAATTCGGAGTTCCTTGATGAGCGGCTGAATACCTCCAAAAACGTGGAGGATATTTTCAAGCAGGCGCAAAAGGCGTTCAATGCCTGGAGTAAACTGCCTCAGGAGGAACGAACCACAGATGCGCTGCTGCGCACATTGGATTTTGACTTTTTTGAGCTGTTGGACAGCGTGACCATTGCCCGCTCCCGTAAACATATTGAAAAATATTATGACACTAACGAAATTGGAAAATTTCCCGAACGGCTCAAGCCAATTTCCAAACGTCCCTGCCTGACGGATTTGAACAATGCCATCAACTATAACGAGATTTATGAGCAACTCATGCAGCTCTCTTTGTGTGTATATGCGCCCTCCAATTACATTTTCCCCAGCAAGCTCCAGAAATATAAAGAGCTGACCCACAATAAGGGTGAGAACCTGACCCAGACAGGACGTGAGCAAGGTATCCGCCGTTTGATGAGCATCAACCTCTTGAAGCGTCTGGAAAGCTCCGTACATTCTTTCCAACTGACACTGACCCGAATCAAGGAACTGATCAATGGTACGATTCAGTCCATCAATCAGTTTGAGGCATACGGTCGGGCGGATTTGGACATGTACGATGCTGGTGGCGATGACTTTGATATAGATGATGAAAATTCGGATTTCTTCACCGTTGGCAAAAAGGTAAAAATCGACCTTGCGGATATGGATTGGAAGAGTTGGCGCACGGAGCTCAAACGAGATGCGGAGGTTCTGGAACTGCTGACCTTTATGGTTGCGGACATTACCCCGGAACATGATACCAAGTTGCAGGAACTGTTAAAGCTTGTGTCTGATAAAATCGAGCATCCCATCAATAATCAGAATAAGAAAGTCCTGATCTTCACGGCGTTTTCTGATACGGCCGAGTATCTGTACGAACATGTCAGCGAGTATATCAAGAAGAACTATGGATTGAATACAGCGGTCATCACCGGCTCCATTGATGGAAAAACAACGATCAAAGGATTTCAGGCAACACTGAATAATGTGTTGACCTGCTTTTCCCCTGTTTCCAAAGGTCGGGATGTTCTGATGCCGGGCAGCACCACCGAAATTGATGTGCTGATCGCAACGGACTGTATCTCAGAAGGTCAGAACTTGCAGGACTGCGATTATCTGATCAACTATGATATCCACTGGAATCCGGTTCGCATTATTCAGCGGTTTGGCCGTGTTGATCGTATCGGCAGTCGCAACCAGTACATTCAGCTTGTAAATTTCTGGCCGGACTTGACGCTGGATGAGTACATCAATTTGAAATCCCGTGTGGAGACCCGCATGAAAATCACTGTTATGACATCTACCGGTGATGATGACCTGATCAATCCGGAAGAAAAAGGTGATTTGGAATACCGGAAGGCGCAGCTCAAACGCTTACAGGAAGAAGTGGTTGATATTGAGGATATGTCCGATGGAATCTCCATTATGGATCTGGGGCTGAACGAATTCCGACTCGACTTATTGGACTACATAAAACGGAACGGAGACATGGACAAAAAACCTCGTGGACTTCATGCTGTGGTGCCTGCCACGGATGAACTGCCGGATGGTGTGATCTTTGTGCTGAAAAACATCAACAACAGTGTCAATGTGGATAACCGGAACCGTATCCATCCGTTCTACATGGTTTATATCGGAGTGGACGGTCAGATTATCTGCGATTATCTGAATCCGAAAAAGATGCTGGATGATATCCGCTTACTCTGCCGCGGAAAATCCGCACCGATCAAAGAGGCATACGAACGCTTTAACCGCGAAACGGATGATGGGCGGAATATGGCAGAGATGTCCGAGCTGCTGAGCGAAGCAATCAATTCCATCATTGATGTGAAAGAGGAAAGCGACATTGACAGTCTGTTCTCTGCCGGTGGAACATCCGCTTTGATGAGCAGTATATCCGGGCTGGATGATTTTGAACTGATTTGCTTCCTTGTTGTGAAATGATTGTCTGGAGGTGAGATGCCGTGCTGGGATTGCCGAAATCCACGGAGTTTAACAAGCGTATCCCCAAGCAGAAGTTTTATGAAAACATTGCTGTGACACCGGCCATGAAAAAAGCGTTCGTGGAGCAGATAAGGATCATCTACTGGCGCAATAAGATTGCTGCCACCACCCTGAATCTGGCTGCTAGCGAACAGGTGACAGAGATTGAGGTGTTCGAGGTTCGGTTATCTGCCCCGGATTTGGACGAAAGTGTGTTGCGCCAGATTGACCGGGAGATTCCGTATCACATTCTGTTTCTTTTGGAATACGAGGGCAGGTATCGGGCTGCTATCGGTTACAAGGAAGCTGCGGCGGGTAAAACTGCTTTTAAGGTTGATCGTTATTATTACACAGATTGGCTCGAAGCAGATGAACTTCCGGTGCATCTGGACGGGCTTTCGCTGGATGCCGTGTATGAGAATTTTGTACGGCAGATTGCAGGGACGGCTCTCGGTTCGGATGAATCCGCTACTCTGAAAGAAAGTGTAGAGCAGCAGAAGCAGCGAGAGCAACTGGAGAAGCAGATTGTGACACTGGAAGCCAAAATCAGGAAAGAAATACAGCCGAAGAAGAAATATGAATTAGTGCAAGAGCTAAGGGATATGCAAAGAAAATTAGAAGGTGCGGTGATGAGTTGAATATGGATGAAACATACAATCTTCCAGAATCGTTACGCAAAAGCATTGAGCTTCAGAATAGGTTGCAGGAAAGCTTCAAACCAATTTTAGAGCAGCAGGCTCGTATACAGCAACTTACTGCCCCTTTGCTAAATAGTTTACCTACAAGCAACCTTGCGGTATCTGCCTTGAATGGTCTTAATCATATGACAGAGAGTCCGGCAGTACAACTGATTCGAGAGAATTCGATGCTGATGCAGAATGCAACGGCATCCTTATACAAATCTATCCAACCGTTCAGACTTGACAATTCGATATGGGAGCAATTTCACACAAATACCGCTGCCGTATTAGATTCATATAGAGCTGCTGTTTCTGGTAATTTGGCAGCAAGCCTTTGTGCATCCATGTCTATGGTAAATGCACAGATTGCAGCTTCGCCAGCATTGCAATGGATTCATAGTATTGATTTTTCACCGTGGATAGATGCGTTCAGAAATCTACATATTGGGGACAATTTTCTAAAACGCTACCGAGAACTGAATGACATCTGCCTGACAGCTTTGTATGAATGCAAATGGTTTCCTTATGCGAGCTGGTCTGCTGATCTGAGACTGACAAGAGAAATATATGAAGTTTTATCAACCAGTCGAGGAGCCAGCAAAAGGCGAGAAAAGAGAATTGATAAACTGATTCTCGGATACTACACACCACAACGTATCAGGGAAATTAAGCGGACATGGAAAGATTCGGATTTAGAACCGCACATTAAGAAAATCCTTGGTCAAGCACTTGAAGCACATCTCCGTGGGGAATATGCACTATCAATAGCATGTTTATCAACTATGTGGGAGGGGTTAATCCATCATAAGCTGCATATTACGGGGCGGTACAGCCAAAAGAAGACCAGCAGAGATTTTACCGAGTTGATAAAAGAAAATGATTTGAAGCCTGTGTTTGGAGAGTTTTACGAGAAGCTAATTGTCTGTGATTGTAATACGGTGGATGAGGTTGTTGAGGGAATCCCCAACCGGAATGGTGTTTCTCACAGCAAGTATAAAAAATATCCAAACAAAAAAGCCTCACTGAATGCGATCTTAATAGCGGATTTCATCATACACTTGGAACCAAAACAGGAAACGGAGGAACATTCAAATGGACAAACTGAAAATGCACAGCCTTGACGGCGTGGAGAGAAATATAGAACTGATCGGCAAGCTGTTCCCAAATGCCATCACCGAAGAGATGCGTGACGGCAAGGTAGAACACGCCATTGATTTTGACGTTCTGCGGCAGGAACTTTCGGATTCCATCGTGGAGGGTCGGGAGGAACGCTATCAGTTTACTTGGCCGGATAAGAAAAAGGCGATGTTGGCGGCCAATGCGCCCATTACGGCAACGCTGCGCCCGGTTGTGGCAGACAGCGTGGGCAAGGACGGCACACCCGGCGGTTTTGACAGTGAAAACCTCTACATCGAGGGCGATAATCTGGAAGTGCTGAAGCTCTTGCAGGAAACCTATCTGGGCAAGGTCAAGATGATCTATATCGACCCGCCCTACAATACCGGCAACGATTTTGTCTATGAGGACTATTTTGCACAGAGTGCGGCGGACTATATGGATAATAGTGGCCAGTATGACGAAGAAGGCAACCGCCTCGTGACCAATACCGAAAGCAATGGTCGTTTTCATACAGATTGGCTCAATATGATTTATCCACGTCTGAAAATTGCAAAGGACTTGCTGGCAGATGATGGTGTTATCTTTATCAGTATAAATGACCAGGAGGTAGTAAATATAAGAAAAATATGTGATGAAATTTTAGGAGCAGACAACTTTATTGCAAACTTGATTTGGCAACAACGTAAAGGAGGTGGAAATGATTCGAGATATATTGCAGTTGATCATGAATATATTCTAATCTATTCTAAAAATATAAATAACTTATCGGATAGATGGTATATCTCGCAGACGGAAGAATATCTAAAACGATATAAAGAAATAGAAAATGATGGAAGGAGATATTATTGGGATACATTAGTCAGAAATGGACTACAAAATCCTATCGTCATTACACTCATAGCTCCGGACGGAACGAGCGTGACTATAAACTCACAAAAATCAAGGGAAACTGTTATTAAAGGGTTGAAAGAAGGCACGGTAAGATTTACAAAAACAGCAAACGGATGGAGTCTGCATCATAAGGTCTATATGAAAAATGGTCAGGTATTAAGATCAATTTTGACAGAATACGGAAACAATAGAAGTTCGGGACTTGAATTGATGGATTTGTTTGGAAAAACTATATTTGATTACTCAAAACCATCGACACTACTGAAATTGTTATGCCAGTTGAATACCAAAGACGATGATATTATTCTCGACTTCTTCTCTGGGTCTGCTACCACTGCCCATGCAGTCATGCAGCTCAACGCTGAGGACGGCGGACAGCGCAAATTTATCATGGTACAGCTGCCGGAAAAAACAGATGAAAAGAGCGAAGCCTACAAGGCAGGCTACAAGAACATCTGCGAAATCGGCAAGGAGCGTATCCGCCGTGCTGGCCGGAAAATCAAGGAAGAAGCCGGATTGACGGCTCCGGCTGATTTGGACATCGGCTTCCGCTGCCTGCGTCTGGACGAAAGCAACATGAAGCCTGTGTACTACACACCGGATGAAGTCGGTCAGCAGGATCTGTTCTCGTTGGTGGACAACGTGAAGGAAGACCGTACCCCGGAGGACTTGTTGTTCCAGGTGATGCTGGATTTGGGCGTGCTGCTTTCCAGCCCCATTGAGGTGAAAGAGATCGCAGGCAAAAAAGTATTCAACGTAGCAGACGGCTTCTTGCTGGCCTGCTTTGACCATGATGTGACCGAGGAAACCGTCAAGGCCATTGCCCAGATGAAGCCCTACTATGCCGTGTTCCGTGATAGCAGTATGGCAAATGACAGCGTTGCCACAAACTTCGAGCAAATTTTCGAGACATATAGCCCTGATACTGTAAGGAAGGTGCTGTGATATGGACGATAAGAAGAAAAAAGAACTTGCTATTCGCAGTTCCGCAGCGGAATACCTGACCTTTGTTGCCTCTACCGGTGAGAGCGATGCCAGCTTTGAAATGCGCTATGAGGATGAGAATATCTGGCTGACGCAGAAGATGATGGCAGCGTTATATGATGTTGGGCTTCCCACTATTAATGAGCATATCAAAAAGATTTATGCTGACGGAGAGCTGACAGAGGAGGCAACTATTCGGAAATTCCGAATAGTTCAGACAGAGGGCGTAAGGCAGGTCAACCGTGAAGTGACGCACTACAACTTACAGCTCATTATTGCCGTAGGCTTCAAGGTGAATAACCAGCGGGCTGTGCAGTTCCGCAAATGGGCGGGACAGATCGTCAAAGACCATACTATTCAAGGTTGGACGATGGATGTTGACCGGTTGAAAAAAGGCCATATGTTCACCGATGAATACTTTGAGCGGCAGTTGCAGCAGATTCGGGAGATTCGTCTGTCTGAGCGTAAATTCTATCAGAAAGTAACGGATTTGTATGCTACTGCGTTTGATTACGACAAAAACGCAAAGACAACTCGCTTGTTTTTCCAGACCGTCCAGAACAAAATGCACTATGCCGTCCACCGTCACACGGCGTCGGAGCTGATCGTGGAGCGGGCGGATGCCAACAAGGAACACATGGGACTGACTACATGGGAGAATGCTCCGGATGGGAAAATTCTGAAAGCAGATGTGACGATTGCCAAGAACTATCTGAGTAAAGAAGAAATGAATTATCTGGAGCGCATTGTGTCGCTTTATCTGGATTATGCCGAGTTGCAGGCCGAGCGCAAAATCCCCATGAGCATGGAGGATTGGGCAAAGCGGCTGGATGGTTTTCTGGAGTTTAACGGCAATGAGTTGTTGACCGGGCCGGGTAAAATCAGCGCAGAGCAGGCAAAACTCCACGCGGAAACGGAATATGAAAAATATCGTATCATTCAGGATCGTCTGTATGAGAGCGACTTTGACCGTTTCCTGATGCTGGAGCAGGAGGTGAACCACAAAGATGAAGTTTAGTTTTAAGATTCAGCAGTATCAGACCGATGCCGTGGATGCCGTGGCTCGTGTCTTTCAGGGACAACCTTATAGTGCAGGAGTGTCCTATCTGCGTGATATGGGCAGTCTGTCTGCAAAGCCCCAGCAGTTGAGCCTTATGCCGATGGCCGACGATGCAGCACAGTTGGAATTGCAGGATTTGATCAACGATTCCGGGTTCAAGAATGAAGCGCTGCAATTAACCGATGCGGATTTGGTGCAGAATATCCGTGCATTACAGGCGGAAAGCAATATTCATCAGTCAGACAAGCTGGTTGCCCCGCTGGGTAGATGCTCTCTGGACATTGAGATGGAGACCGGTACGGGCAAGACCTATGTTTACATCAAGACCATGTTCGAGCTGAACAAGCGGTATGGTTGGAGCAAATTCATCGTTGTTGTTCCGAGCATTGCCATCCGTGAGGGTGTAAAGAAGTCCTTTGAGATCACTGCCGATCATTTTATGGAGTGCTACGGCAAAAAAGCACGGTTCTTTATCTATAATAGCAGCAACCTGAACCAGTTGGACTCGTTCTCCAGCAATTCCGGCATCAACGTCATGATTATCAATACACAGGCCTTTGCTGCCTCCATGAACGAGGATAAGAACGTGGAAGGCCGCAAGGGTGATGCCGCTGCGAGAATTATTTACACCAAGCGGGACGAGTTCGGCTCCCGCCGCCCGATTGACGTCATCGCAGCCAACCGTCCGATTCTGATTCTGGATGAACCGCAGAAGATGGGTAAAGAGGATTCTGCTACCCAGAAAGCGTTGAAGAAATTCAATCCTCTGTTCACGCTGAACTACTCCGCTACCCACGCCAAGCAGCACAACCTGATTTACGTGCTGGATGCGTTGGATGCTTACAATAAGCGGCTGGTCAAGAAGATCGAGGTCAAGGGCTTTGAGGTCAAGAACCTGCGTGGTACAGACAAATATCTGTATCTGGAAAGCATCATTATCTCCCCCAAGAATCCGCCACGGGCAAAGGTGGAGCTGGAGGTCAAACACCAGAGCGGCACAAAGCGGGAATTCCGTACATTGGATGTGAGTGATAATCTCTACTATATCTCCGGCGAGATGGAGCAGTATAAGGGCTTTGTTGTTTCTGAAATTGACCCGATCACTGGCGTTGTGACATTTACCAATGGCGATACCATCCGCAAAGGTGATGTAACCGGCGATGTCTCTGAGGATGATATGCGTCGGGTGCAGATTCGGGAGACGATCATTTCCCATTTTGAAAAAGAACAGGAGCTGTTCAAAATGGGTATCAAGACCCTTTCCCTGTTCTTCATTGACGAAGTGGCTAAATACCGTCAGTACGATGAAAACGGCGATGAGCTTCTGGGCGAGTATGGTAAGATTTTTGAGCAGGAATACATGGCTGTAATGAACGAATATCGTTCTATTCTTGAGCCAGAGTATACTGCCTATCTGGATGCCACTGATGTACATGATGTGCATAAGGGCTATTTCAGCATTGATAAGAAAGGGCACAGCGTCAACAGTTCGGTTAAGCGTGGCACGGATATGTCCGATGACATTTCGGCCTACGATCTGATTCTGAAAAATAAGGAGCGACTGCTGTCCTTTGAAGAGCCAACTCGGTTTATCTTCTCCCATTCCGCTCTGCGTGAGGGCTGGGATAATCCGAATGTGTTCCAGATCTGCACGTTAAAACACAGCGACAGCACCACGCAGAAGCGGCAGGAAGTAGGCCGTGGTCTGCGTCTGTGCGTAAATAAGGACGGAAACCGCATGGATGCGGAAGTGCTGGGAGATAAGGTGCAGGACATCAATGTGCTCACTGTTATTGCCAGCGAGAGCTACGCCGGATTTGTGGACGGGCTGCAAAAGCAGACCGAAGCTGTGCTGTATGACCGCCCACGCAAGGCAGACATCGACTACTTTGTTGGAAAGGCCATCAAGCTTGCTGGCAAAACGGTCAAGGTGGATGACCGTCAGGCACGGGCTATCTATCAGTATCTTGTCCGCAACAACTATGTAGATGAGCAGGATAACGTCACGCAGGACTACCGGGACGATGTGCAGGCCGGAACGCTTGTACCTGTGCCGGAGACGCTGAAACCTATCGAAGAGGGCGTGCATTCGCTGGTTCAGGCGATTTATGACGATAGTGCGCTCAAATCTATGTTCGAGGATGGCAACAAGCCGAAAGTACTGGAAAATCCTCTGAACGACCGATTTGAAAAAGCAGAATTCCAGAAGCTCTGGCAGACCATCAACCACAAATACGCCTATACGGTGGATTTTGATTCTGAAGAGCTGATTCGGAAGTCGATTGCGCACATCGACAGCGAATTATATGTCAGCCGCCTGCAATATACCGTTACCTATGCCGAGCAGAAAGACACCTTGAATGCTGATATGATACGTGAGGGCAGCAGCTTTTATGGCGCAAAAAGCAAGACAGCTGTATTGAAAAATGCGCATACCAGCCAGGTGGCATATGACCTGATCGGAAAAATCGCAGAGGGCACAACATTGACCCGCCGTACAACAGCTCGCATTTTGCAGGGTATCAAGCCGACTACTTTTGCCATGTATCAGAACAACCCGGAAGAGTTTATTACCAAGACGATTCGTCTGATCAAAGAACAGAAAGCTACGATGATCGTGGAGCATATTACCTACGATACCATTGAAGGCAGCTACGATAGCAGTATCTTCACGGCAGAAAAGCATGCTCTGACGATGGACAAGGCTTATAAGGCGCAAAAAGCGATTCAGGATTATGTTTTCACCGATGGCACGGCAGAAAAGAGCGTGGAGCGTAAGTTTGCGGAGAATCTGGATGGTGCGGAAGAGGTCTTTATCTATGCAAAGCTGCCGAAAGGCTTCTTTATTCCGACTCCGGTAGGACACTACTCCCCGGACTGGGCAATCGTGTTCCATGAGGGTAGGGTAAAGCACATCTATTTTGTAGCAGAAACAAAAGGTACGATGGAGAGCCTGAACCTACGCCCAATCGAGAAGTCCAAGATCGACTGCGCTAAGAAGCTTTTCGCAAAACTGTCGGATGGTCTTGTGACATATGACCATGTAGACAGCTATCAGGAGTTGATGAATAAGGTGCTGCAATAACGTGTGATAGGAGAAGAATATGGCCCAATCGACGGTTCATGGACGGGACATTGCTGCAATCTGCCAGATTCTGCTTCCTCGCTATAAAAACGTGAAGCTGCTTCAGGGACTGACCAACAACAAGCCGCATTTCAGAATTCAGGTGAAAGGTTTGTTCGGAACGGAAGAAAAACGGTTTGAAGTGGTTGGTGGTGATAAGAAAAGACCAGCAACCAAAAAGAAATCTGATCTGGGCTGGATTGATCGGCTGGAAGGGGAAGCGATGGAATGACACGACAAGAATTATTTACATGGATACGCCAGCAGTACGGCACAGAGCCGGAATACCCCTGGCATGACTGGAATGCTGTGCTGCGGCACAATGACAATAACAAATGGTATGGTGTGGTTCTGGAAGTATCTGCTGATAAGTTGGGACTGCCGGAGGCAGGCATCATTGATGTCCTTAATGTGAAAAGTGATCCGCTGCTGATCGGCTCTCTTCGCGGGCAGGACGGCTATTTTCCAGCCTATCACATGAACAAGGAGAAGTGGCTCAGTATTCAGCTTGGCAAACCGGAATTGGATGATGCCATCAAAGACCTGCTCTCTTTGAGCTATGAGCTGACAGCACCGAAAAAGCGTAAACCAAAATCATCAGCAAAAAATCCTGGAGATTCCACAAATGGCAAAGAAAAAGATGAATAAGCATTACCGGGAACGCTTTCATGTGGATGCTGTGACTGCCGCTAAAGATTTGCAGGAGCTGGGGGTCAATTATACACAGGAGCAGCTCTGGAAATAATTGTGCAGACGGCATCTGCACAATTTGCAACAAAAAAGAGGAGCCGGTCAAGGCTCCTCGAAGGTACATTATTTCAAAAAGTTGCTTTTATGTTCCAGTGCGTGCAGATTATAGCCAAGTGTGGCCAGGTGTGCTACCTTCAGCGCAACTAGATTGATGTCGGTGGACATCGCACTGGCGATCTGCTCGGCTGTGTATCCATATTCATAGATGTAGCGAAGGACTTCATCGCTGTCCATCAGGATTTCTGCTGCTACGATGTTGGCTTCATATTTCGGTTTGGATTTCATGTCGTAGAGTATGAACTCATGAATCGGGGTGGTTTTCGCCATATTCCGGTGAAGCTGGTCATGCCCTAATTCATGTGTGCACACGATGTGCAGCATATTTTCATCCAGACTGTTATTCAGGAAAATAAAGCGGTTTCGCTTAATCACCCGGTACATTCCCTTCAGGGAACCAAAATTTTTGCAAAGCATGACATTGATACCAAGTTGCCTTGCAATTTCAAAAGGGTCTCTGGAACCGCAGCGTTTTACCAGTTTCTCACCGACCCGTGAAAGCTGTTCCGCATTCATCATACCACCTCCAGTTTACAGTATAGCGAAAAGTGTGTACGATAAATATCACTGATCGGATTTTTTACGCCTCGTTTTCGGGGCGTATTTTTTATTATTCTCTTTGGCAATCCAGTAGGCATCGGTCAGAGCTTTATAAGCTCCTTCGATGGCATCTTCGCTTAATTCGCCGCCAGCGAACATACCGGTCAATTCGGTGACCAGTTCTTCAATATCTTTCGCTGCTTTTGCGCCGCCTTTTTCATGAGCTTCTACGACATAGGTGCCGCTGCTTCCCAGCAGGTACTCGGAGCCTCTGACCTGTTACGGATGGCGTTTTTATGACAAGGATCAGGTAAAAATAGATACTTTCTGTGGTGTCTTTGATGTTTCGAGATCAGCAGCTGCTATCCGATTGGAACAACTGGGCTATCTGAACCGGAAAAAGGATTATGAATATCGTGATCCATTGGAGGTGTGGCCATGAGTAGGAATATCAGAGTATCGGAACCATCTGCGGAAATGCAGATTAAAATCATCCGGGCAAAGGATGCGGTTGCTTCGCAAAAGCCCAGGACTGTCAGGTGCTCTTATCGCCGACACAATTCAATCTCGAACTGTCCTGCATCCTTCATGTCAGCACGGATTATCTTCTGATGGGCAGTGAGCCAAGTAAAGAGGAAGTCAAAAATGATCTTCTGAGCATTATTTCGGAGCTGTCTACGATTGCGAAGAAAATCTAATCGTGCTCTGCGTTTGGAAATGACAAAATAGAGATACTATACCATTGCAAAAAAGAAGTGAGCACGATATAATATGGATAAGAAGGCAAAAGTCACCGCAATGGTGTGAAAATAGATTTTGGCTGTTTCCATAAGGAGTAGATCGAGAGGCGTTATCCTCAGTGGCTGAAAATACAGATGTGAGATGCTTGCAGCAAGCTATTTGTATAAGCCGAAAGGCCGCAGAAATGCGGCTTTTCCTAAATACGTGAGTTAGCCGAACCTAACGTATCAGCGTGCACGTGCTGGTTAGATAAATCTAACTATAAAAGGAGAGACAGCAATGCGAGAACACAAGAATTTCTGGGACAGAAATGCAGGTCGGTATGACCGCTTTATGCGAAAAGACAGAGAAGCATATGAAAAAATGTATGAGCTGATCCGGCCGGTCGTGAAAGACAAAACAGTGCTGGAGCTGGCTACTGGAACGGGGCTGATCGCCAGGCATATCGTAAATGCGGCGGCACACATCGAGGCGACGGATGCTTCTCCGGAAATGATTACAGAGGCCAGGCGGGGAAATTGTTCTGCGAAGCTGCACTTTTCCGTGCAGGATATGTTTTCTCTGCCATACGCAGGCAATTCATTTGATGTGGTGATCGTATCTAACGCATTGCACATCGTGCCGCAGCCAGAGAAATCACTGCGAGAAATCAAACGGGTGCTGAAGGACGATGGTGTGTTGATCGCGCCAACCTTTACTCACGCGGAAAATTCACTTAGAGGAAGGATCAAAGCCTATTTTATGAGATTGGCAGGCTTCCCTCTGCATAGCAGGTGGACGAGCGAGGAGTATCTGAGTTTTCTGCGGCAGAACGGGTGGAGGGTGCGAAAAAGCGCTGTGCTGAAAGCGTCCTTCCCGCTGACCTATGCCGAATGTGTGAAATCGGAGGTGTGATATGTCCTTTTTTGAAAACACCCGAAAGCCCGTAGGCCTTGGCGGGAAAATCATGGTTGCTATGATGAACTTTGGACACAGCGCAATGGCAGAATGGGGGCTGCGCTTTTTACAGCCTGCCCAGGATGCCATGGTGCTGGACTGCGGCTGCGGCGGTGGGGCGAACATTAAAACGCTGTTGAAACTGTGTCCCAAAGGCAGGGTGCAGGGCATCGACTACTCGGCTGTCAGCGTGGAAAAAGCGCGAAAAGTCAATGCCAGAGCCATTGCGGCAGGACGGTGCAACGTGCAGCAGGCAAGCGTGGCAGAGCTGCCGTTTGAAGCGGAGCAGTTTGAGGCAGTGACCGCCTTTGAAACGGTCTATTTCTGGCCGGAGCTTGCACAGAATTTCAGAGAGGTCTATCGGGTGCTGAAGCCCGGTGGGGTCTTTTTCATCTGCAATGAAGCAAACGGCGAAACGACAAAAGACGACAAATGGACGCAGATCATCGATGGTATGACCATCTACAAGGACAGCCAACTGAAAGCGTTTTTAGAGCAGGCGGGTTTTCAAAATATTCAGATACACAAAAGAAAAAACTGGCTTTGCGTCACGGCACAGAAATAGGATGCAGTGGTGAACCATCCGGCATCAGAAGGGCAATTGTAATGCGGAAAAATGAGGAGGAACCCCTATGGAGCGAAAAGAAACGATCCGCGGTGCCTATCAGCTGACAGGCGGCAACAACTTTTATGATGGTATGATCACCTGCTCCACCCTGAGCGGGAAAGCGGTGTGCCGTCTGGTGTGGGACATGAACAAGGTGGAAAACGATGCCTATCTGGAAAAGGCACTGTCCGGCATCCCGGAGCATTTTTCTGGCAAGCTGCTGGAGGTGCCGGTGGGCACCGGCATTCTGACCATGCCGCTTTACAAGACGCTGCCAAAAGCGGACATCACCTGTCTGGATTACTCGGCAGATATGATGGGACAGGCGCAGGAAAAGGCTGACCGCCTGCACCTGAAAAATGTGACCTTCCGGCAGGGCGATGTGGGTGCACTTCCGTATGCGGACGGCGTCTTTGATATTGTTTTGTCGCTGAATGGCTTTCATGCGTTCCCGGATAAAGAGGCCGCTTATCGGGAGGTTTTTCGGGTGCTGAAGCCCGGCGGAACCTTCTGCGGCTGCTTCTATGTGGCGGGAGAGTGCAAGCGGACGGACTGGTTCGTCCGGCACGTCTACGAAAAGACGGGGTTCTTTACACCGCCCTATGAAACGACCGCCAGCTTGAAAAAACGGTTGAAAAAACGGTACGCAACCGTAACACTGGGAACAGTGAAGAGCATGGCATGGTTTGCCTGCCGGAAAGGACTACGATGAAATTTAAGACATTTGGAAATCGGAATGATCCCGCTGTTTTGTTTTTTCATGCAATGGGCGTGACGGGGGAGAGCAGCGAACCGGTCGCGAACTATTTACAGGATCGGTATTTCTGCATTTTAACCACCTCCACCGTGTACTGCAAAGGGCAGAAATATGTCAGCAAGGCGGACGAGGCTCGTCAGGTGGAAGCATATCTGAAATTGCAGGGAGTGGAATACCTTGAACTGGTTGTGGCTTCTTCGATCGGTGCCGATCTTGCCATGGCGTTTTTGACAAGCACGAAGCTGCCTATTGGACACGTTTTTTTCGACGGCGGGCAGTTTGCACAAATCGGAAAAGGCACGCGCCGCATGATGACGCCGTTTTTGTATCTGGCTATCAAGAGCCTGTATTGGTCGAAAGGCGGCACACTGAAAAAGATCCTGTGGTGTGATGATGATTCCATAAAGTCGTATTTTATAGCCGCAGGGAAAAATCTGACCTATACAAATTTGCGGCGGCATATTCTGGACAGCTTGGAGGATAAACCCTTTCCGTCCCTTCCCGAAGAACTGCAAAAGCATATCTATTTCGAGTTTGGCAGCATAGAAGATCATTTCAAATACCGTCAGGCGGTGATGAAAGCCTATCCCTGCGGCAATTATCCCGTGTTTGAAGGATACGATCATATGCAATATCAGATTCGTGAGCCGAAAGGCTTTGCTGAAATGCTGACGTATATCGCCGAGCATGACAGTATGCCGAAGCTGCCCTGAAAGTATATCTGGAACAGGCAGAATTTTGTCAGATTCAGAGCCACAAAAACAAAAAGGGCTGACTGTGCATCGCAGCACAGAAATGAGGTGTAATCATGTCGAAAAAAGCAACGAAATTTCAAAGAAAAGCAATGAGCCGGATGTACCGGGGCAGGGAGATCTTCAAGCCTTTGAACACCGGCTGGATCGATGAGGATGTCGCCTGCGTGCGGGAGTGGGTGGCAAATATCTTCTTTTACCACAAGGGCGATACCACCATTATGATCGATGCCGGATATAACTATGACCGGTTGGCAGAGAAGATGCACTGGCTGGGGATCGACCCGCATTCTATCCGGCACATCCTCATCACCCATCAGGACACCGACCATGTGGGTGCGGTGGAGGCTGACAGTCCGGGATTGTTTCGGGATGCAAAGCTGTATATAGGCGAGGTTGAGAACCGGTATCTCACCGGCGAGGTGCGGCGAAAAGTCATCTATCATCTCTATAAATTGCCGCAGGTCACGATCAACAGCGAAAAGGTACTGCTGCACGATGGGCAGGTACTTGACATTGACGGCATCAAAATCGAGTGTTTTCTCGTTCCCGGTCATACCTGGGGACATATGGTCTACCTCATTGACGATAAGTACCTTTTTACCGGTGACACGCTGTGGTTTGGCGCGGACGGCGGCTACAGCTTCATTTCCTCGCTGGCGGAGGACAATAAGCTGGCTGTGCAGTCACTGGCGGAGCTGGAGCGGAAACTGCGCGCACGTGGGCTGCATCCATATTTCATCACCGGTCACACGGGATGGACGGACAATTTTGCCTTTGCGTTTGCCCACAAAGACAAGCACTGTTCACCATTCAAAAAACGAGTACACGACCCATCGGCACCCTATGATGCCTACGACGAATCGGACGACACCGAAGAAAATGCAAAGAGCGGTTTTCTGAAAGGCGTGGGAAGATGAAGGACAGCGAATTACAAATTGACCATAGCTGCCATGTGCTATACTCCAAAACCTGCAAGAAGGAGATACAGTCGAAAATCGCCCTGCATTACCCGGAAGCGGAGCGGGAGATGATATGGGAAAAGGTGCAGCGGCAGTATGTAGATTTCCTTTCGGACTGGCGCAAAAATCTGGGCGGGAAACGGAACTTTCACAACGGCGCAGGCGGCACCTATGACTGCATCGCTATCATGAGCTACTATGTAGTCTGCAAACCGGTTACATCCTTCCGTGAGATCGAGGAAATTGAGGAAAATCTGATCCTGCCGTCCTTCCGCAAACTGAAATTCGTGAACTGTAATAAGCCGTTCTGGAAAAAACTGATGCACATGGCGTTTCTACGGGCAAAAGCGGGCTGTGACAAGTGGCACGATTATGAAATGACGGTGGCTCCTTACGAAAAGAACAAGCCGATCTATTATGAATTTACCGCCTGTCCCGCAGCGGAATTTGCTATCAGAAACGGCCTTACAGAGATCATGCCCGCCCTGTGCAATGTGGATTTTGCAGCGATGGAGTTGTTTCACGCAAGGCTGGTGCGGACGACCACCTGCGCGAATGGCTGTAAGTGCGACTACACCATCTGCGGCGATCAGGACCCATACTTAAAGGAACATCCCGAATACCGGGACGAAAACGGATACAGGAGGAATAAGTAATGCTTTTACAGGTGATTCTGGAAGGTTTTGGGCTGGGGGCACTGCTGCTTATTGTCTGTGCTGTGGGCATCTGCAAAGGGGCTGTTGGGATGGTGCATCTTTACAGCCCGGCGGTGCAGCAGCGGTGCTGGCGGCAATGATGACTATTTTTACTCACTGAGGGAGGAACCTATGAAATACAAAATCGAGAAAAACACCGTGCAGGAGACGTTGATTCTCCCGTTGTATTCCCGGAAGCTGTGTTCGGAACTGTACCCAAACCTCTATCGGGACGAAACGGCGGTGCGTCTGATCGACCAGATCGACTACGACTTTTCAGAGGCAGAGAAAAATTCCCGCAGCTTGATGCAGCGTTTCGGTGCGCTGGAGGTCGCCATGCGGCAGAATGACCTTGCCTT
>ERZ1106969.683-NODE-683-length-32022-cov-4.665749_pt1 | contig 32022 bp, 54 predicted proteins | sample MGYA00403685_ERZ1106969 | MGnify/ENA primary metagenome ERZ1106969 (study PRJEB35170, sample SAMEA104062416) | human gut metagenome | biome: human gut; feature: human-associated habitat; material: faeces | place: Denmark | collected 2012-05-18 ... | reverse complement strand
CACCTGTTCATAGCTGTGCGGGCCGGTAATTTCCAGCACCTTCGGATGCACTTCGCGGATCTGATCTTCTTTTGCGCCCAGGCAGCCGGTGACGATCACTTTGCCGTTTTCTTTCAACGCTTCGCCAATCGCTTCCAGCGACTCCTGCACGGCGCTATCGATAAAGCCGCAGGTGTTAACGATAACCATATCAGCGTTATCGTAGGAGGGAACCACATCATACCCTTCGGTACGCAGTTCAGTCAGGATACGTTCTGAGTCCACGAGATTTTTCGGGCAGCCCAGAGAGACAAAGCCGATCTTCGGCTGAGGGGTGACATTGCTCATAGCTTAAAAAGTGTTCAATTATTGGGATGGTCAGGGCAGGGATTCTACAGAGATCGGCGGAAAGTTTATACTCCTTTTCTTGTTAGCCCGCAGACAGCAGCATCTCTTTTTACGGCGTTGATTATCCGTATTGTTGAGAAAAATAACGCCGTTATTCATCTTTTGCCGCCGGAGCCAGCGCAGGGTGGTTTAAATCAGGTTTAAGCCAGAGACAGTAAAATAGTCACTGCTTTGGATTTTCATTTTTTATCAGGTTTCCGATGTTTAAAAAGTTGGGTGGTTCAGCGTGCGCGCTGGTAATGATTGGCACAGCGCCAGTTTATGCCGACGAGCTGGCGTTATATTCAGTGAATACCGGTTCATTTGTCTATCATATGACCGGCAATCACGGCCAATATAACGAAAAATTCAATAATCAATTTTTTTCCGTTGAGCGCAAGCTGTCGGCAGATTCGAAGTACAGCCTGTTAGTCGGGACCATGAAAAATAGTTTTGACGATCGCTGCCTCTCTCTGGGGGCAAGGAGAGACTGGTATGCGGGGACAAATGGCTGGACGTTTAAGGGCGTCTATGCCTACACCGGGGAGTTCTTCTTTAAAGCTTTTAGCGATTGCGGCGATTCAGGTACCTATCGAACGGCGAAGAAACTGACCGGCGTCGGTTTCTCTCCCTATATTTATCATGGCCTGCAGTACAATTTTACCCCTTATTTCGGCGTAGAAACCGGGATTATTATCCCGGCGATATTTGTGGTGAGCGTGCAGTGGAGTTTTCGTTGATTCGCCCGAAAGCCGCTTCCGGGCGAATTGATGATTAATGGCTTTGCGCAACGCCAGCGCCTGGCGCAGACCCCGGCGCGGTCGGTTCTCTATTATCGCGAAGCGTAAATACCGAAATTAACGTAAATACCCCGGCAACACCGCCCAGAATATAATACGTCTGCGCGAAGCCGATAGTGTCATACAAATACCCCGCCAGCGGCGAGTAAACGGCGGTGGCGATGGAGGCGACAAACAGCACCAGCAGGTAAACCGTCGATGACAGCTTGTTGTCGAAGTTGGCGGCAATGAATTTAAATACCGACACCAGGATCAGCGGTTTTTCCAGCGCATGCATCATTTTGACTGCGCCGATCCACACCGGACCCAGCGGGATCGCGGAGCCTACGATACGGACCGACATGATCAGTCCGGCGATGATCAGCGCCCACTTCGCGCCGGTGCGGTTTACAAACCACGGCATCAGGCATAAAAACAGCGTCTCCCCGCACACCTGAATGGAGGCCAGAATGCCGTACCAGCGATTCCCCTCCTCGGGCGTCGGGAACTGCAGGGAAAAGTACTGGGCAAACTGCTGATCGTAGGTATCGTATATTTGCGTGACGAAAAGGGTGAAGACCAGCAGCATCCAGAACTGCCCGTTCTTCGCCAGCTCAAGGGCATGGGAAACTTTCAGCGCGCTGGTTTTCTGCATCTCCGCTTCGCTCAGTTCGATTTTGGTCAGCATAAAACAGATCGCCGCAATCACAATGGCGATGCTGGCCAGCCAGAAAGCAAGGTTCGGATTGCTGTCGATATACTTACCGACGATCCACGCCGCGGCGGCCCAGCCTAACGATCCCCACATCCTTACGCGGCCATATTCGAACTGGTAGCGCCGCGAAATTTTATCGATATACGAATCGATCACCCCGCAGCCGGAGTTAAAAATAATCCCCAGGTATACCCCGCCGAGTAGCGCGCCCAGCCAGAAGCTGTGCACCAGCAGCGGTGCATATAAATAAATAAAGAACGGACCCACCGGTAGCAGCATGGCGACGAGAAACCAGATGAGTCGTTTTTTCAGGCCGAATTTATCGGAAATAAAGCCAAAGAAGGGCTGCATCAGCAGGGCAATAAAGGCGTTAACCGAGTAGAGCAGGCCGGTTTTCGTGGCGCTAATCCCGAGATGCTGGGTCGTCCAGATAACAAAGAATGCCATGGTCGAGGACCAGGCGAAGAGGTAGAGGAAGTCGAAAAGACTCAACAAGATATAGTTTCTTCTGCCGGGATTAATCATTTCTGTTCCTTCAAGCGGTAGCGTCAAAGGTTACAAGCAAGATAGAGCAACCTGCTGCGACCTGTTTTGTTATACGTATTACATATTTGTGAGGTGATATGACACCCGGCGACATTTTCAGGCAATGTGAATGGCGCTAATTTGTGATCATTGCGGCAAAAAAATAATTTTTCATCACATGAAAAAGAATTGATCTTGATTGAGAGCGTATAACATTTTTGCTTGAAGGGCGCTGGTTGAGCAGGCGAGGATTATAATCTTAGTTGTAACATTGTAAATAATGTTAATGACCTGAGAATTATTGATCTCACACAGCGTTTTGTACAAAAAATAACCATATTATAATTATGGTGAAGGACGATAGAGGAGGAACTGAGATGAACGTTGACAGACTGTATCGTAACCTGATGAATAAGCTGATTAATGCCTCCATTGATCTTGATGCTTATTTACAGTTGCGTAAAGCAAAAGGCTATATGTCAGTCAGCGAAAACGACCATCTACGTGATAACTTGTTTGAACTGTGCCATGAAATGCGTGAATACGCGCCGCGCCTGCAGCACGCCGTTGCGCCGGAGGAAAAGGAAGCCCTGCGCCTTGCGGGCGAAGCCGTCGCTTCCGCGGCGGTATGCCTGCTAAGCGGACATCATGATTGCCCGTCCTACATTGCGGTCAACGTAGATAAACTGGAAAGCTGCCTGGCGGTATTGCGGCTAAACATTCATAAATTGAATGATTTTGCCCCCATTACCCACGCCTGAGACAGGGGGAGCCTGCTCCCCCTGATTAATGTTATGTAAAAATCCCTTCCCGCTTCCCCACGCTGGCTACCCTTATCAGCATTGCTGACAAAAGGAGTATGCCATGCGCCAGACCGTCACCCTGATAGCGCTTACCGCGCTGCTGTTACCCACTGCCGTCCTTGCCGCCCGGGAGCGCGTGGAGGTGTTGCAGAACCAGCTCGAACACCCGTGGGCGCTGGCCTTCCTGCCGGACGATCGCGGTATTTTGATCACCCTGCGCGGCGGCGAACTCAAGCTCTGGCAGCGCGACAAAGGCCTCTCGTCGGCGATCCCGGGCGTACCGCAGGTCTGGGCTAACGGGCAGGGCGGTTTGCTGGACGTGGCGCTGGCACCGGACTTTGCCCAGTCGCGCCGGGTTTGGCTGAGCTATGCCGAGGGCGGGGATGAGGATAAAGCCGGGACCGCGGTGGGCTATGGCCGATTGAGCGAGGATCTCCAGCGTCTGGAAAACTTCCAGGTGGTGTTCCGCCAGCAGCCGAAGCTCTCTACCGGCAATCATTTTGGCGGACGGCTGGCGTTCGACGGTCGCGGTCATCTGTTTATCGGTCTCGGAGAGAATAACCAGCGTTCAACCGCTCAGGATCTCGATAAGCTGCAGGGAAAAGTGGTGCGGCTAACGGCTGATGGCAAGGTCCCGGCCGATAATCCTTTTGTCGGCCAGTCTGGCGTCAGGCCTGAAATCTGGTCTTACGGAATTCGTAACCCTCAGGGATTGGCGATGAACCCGTGGAGCGAGACGCTGTGGTTACATGAGCACGGGCCGCGCGGCGGGGATGAGATCAATATCGTGCAAAAAGGTAAAAACTACGGCTGGCCGCTGGCGACGCACGGCATTAACTACAGCGGTCTGCCGATCCCGGAAGCCAAAGGCAAAAAGGCGGAAGGCACCGAAGCGCCGCTATTTGTCTGGGAGAAGTCGCCGGCGGTGAGCGGTATGGCGTTTTACAACGCGCAGGTTTTTCCGCAGTGGCAACACAGGCTGTTTATCGGCGCGCTGAAGGATGAATCGCTCATTGTGCTCAAGGTTGATGGCAATAAAGTCACGGAGCAGGAGCGCATTCTGACCGATCGCGGTAGACGCATTCGCGACGTACGCGTTGGACCCGATGGTTATTTGTATGTGTTAACCGACGAATCCAACGGTGAGCTGCTGAAGGTGAGTCCGGCGGGTTAAAATCAGGTGACCGGGATCATCACCACGTTGCGCCAGGCCTGACGTTCGCCGATCTGCTGGTACCAGCGCTGCAGATGCGGGCGCGGCTGCCAGGTTTTTACCGTTTCCAGCAGGTTGTAGACGAACGGCGCGACGGCGATATCGCCGAGGCCGAAGGCATCGCCCGACAGCCACTGATGGCGCGACAGCTCGTCGTCCAGAATAGCGAACAGCGTCTCGCAGGCGGCAATACCGGCTTCAATGGCGGCAGGATCGCGTTTTTCTACCGGCGTTCTGACCAGGCCCATTAAAACGGGTCGATGGGCAGGCGAGAGCGAACCGTTGGCCCAGTCCATCCATTTTTCTCCCTGGGCGCGCTCGGCTGGCGACTCCACCCACAGGCGATTCTGACCATACTGCGCGGCCAGATAGCGGATAATTGTGTTTGATTCCCAGAGTACGATATCGGTCGTTGCATCTTTCAACAGCGGTACCAGACCGTTGGGGTTCATGGCCAGATAGGCCGGATCGTGATTCAGACCGAACTCCAGGCCTGCCAGAATTTGCTGATACGGGAGGTCGAGTTCTTCCAGCACCCAGCGCACTTTCTTCACATTGGTTGAGTTATTTCTGCCCCACAGCGTAATCATATCCGCTCCTGCTTTTTATTTCGCCGCCATTGCGGCGTAGTGAGCATTCATGTTGGAATAAAGTTAATATTCCGGCAAGTGATTTTATTCTGCTGAAATTAAACGCTTTTTATACCCACTACCTTGCGTTTGGGGCCCCCTTGGGACACAACGTCAGAAAAACTACTGTTCAGCATTTCCACCTGGTTACGGTCCATCTCTCCGATCCACTTCGAGTAAATCTCATAAACCATCTTCGCGTTCTCGTGACCCATCTGTCCGGCGATAAACGACGGGTTAGCACCGGCAGTTAAAAGCCAGCATGCGAACGTGTGGCGCGACTGGTAAGGGCGTCTGTTCCTTATTCCAGCCTTCTTTAATCCCGCCTCCCAACTATACCCCAGAGACTGAGATCCGTAATACTTCGTTTCCCCGCGCCAGTTTTTGGGCGGGATAAACACGAACCGCAGTTTTTGTTGCTCTGTTAACCCATGTTCGCGGTGATGAAAAGTGATTTCTGTTTTGCTTAATGCGCCAGTTAGCTTGAATTGCTCACGTAAAGCTTTCAGCGCAGGCTCAAGCAGGGTTACAGTTCTGATCCCCGCTTCGGTTTTGGGTGGCACAAACAGCCCCTCATTAGTTTGATTACGCCTGACGTGAAGCTCACCCTTATCAAGGTCCACATCTTCCCAGGCTAAAGCTGTAAGCTCTCCATGCCGAAGGCCGGTAAAGATAGCTGTAGTCCAGAGCAAAGCATACCGAGCAGATAACGCTTTTATAAAACCTTCGTACTCGCTCTGGAGAAGCGGATCCGGGTCTCTCCTGGAGCGCTTAAGCATCTTTATACCTTCGTGAGGGGTATGCTCGATAAAGCCGCTCAGGTTCGCCAGTTTGAGCAGTGCAGTCAGGTTGTTCATCAGGCCGTTGACCGTGGATACAGCGCGACCTTTTCTTTTAAGCCAGGGCGCGTGATCGCTAAAGGTGTTACCAGTTAATAGCGCGTTCCTGTAATTCAACAGGTCGGTATGTTGAATATCCGCAATATGCGTATTACTTCCGACGATAGCGCAAAGTGTTGCTATGCGTGATTCTGCGCCTCTGTATGACGCAGCTGACACCTCAAGCTTTTTGGCATTAAGATAAACTTTGCATAATTCACCGAATGTTTTAATTTTTTGTGTCGTGGTGAATTTTTTAAGCGCCTTTGATTCAGGGAAGTGCTCTGCATAGTCAAATTTACCTTGCTGAATCTCACTCATAATTAAAGCGCGGAGATTACCAGCTTTTCTTATATTGCTATTCGATACGGTCCAACCGCGCAAAACTTCGCGGCAACGTATGCCGCGATATAGAAAACTAATTCTTATTCCCTTCCCATGCAGCTCTACGCCAGCAGGCATATTCATTATGTTTCCCCGACAAGCCTATTGATCCTGGTGTAGTTGTAGAGAAGCGTTACCCTTCCTTCTGAAGCTTTTGGATCTGGTGGGTGCTTCTTATAATGAACGCCCTCAATCCATCTTCCCTCCCGGTAAGATTTAATTTGCCGGGGAGTCATATACATCTTCGCTACAATTCCCTTTTCCATCACCCATTCATCTTCTTGAGTAATATCGGCCATAAATAACCTCATGGCCGGGAAACTATAATCAGTTCCCCGGTTTAATGTTGATTATTGGAAATCAAATGCTGGATCCATCAAGATGATCAAACAAACTCCAGTATCTCGACCAGTCTGGCTGCGAATACTCTTCCGCTTCATCATCCCATTCGCCAGCAAAGGGGTCTTCACAGACCGAGGTTAGCCATAGCCCTATCGCCGGACAGTCAGGGTTTCCCTCGAATAATTCAGCGATAGCAGGCCAGTGGTTTACAGTGGCTTCATTTGGAGGGAAATCAGCAAGGTAAAGCCGGATGTATTCAGCTGCACGGGAGTAATGCTCCTTGAGGACATACATCCAGTCATATGTCATTGCCAATACAGCTCGGTGATGAAGAGGAATGTCCTCACGATTGGCCAGAGGCCATAGCTTATCGATACACGCCATATACCCATAAGGGACCGTTCTCAGATAACGGATAGCCATGTCATTCCAGATTACGGGACCGCTGCCCCATGCATTGCGAAACTCTTCAGCAGTCTCTGATTTTTCGCCTGGCCAAACTCGTATTACTGTTGTGTAGCTCATCGTGAAGCCTCCGCGCGAAGTGCGCTGTATGCACGCAGTACGTGAGGTGTTTTCCCGGAAATAACCGTTTTTAAAATAAAGAATCCGCTACGCTTAGAACGAACGGAAGGAGCCAGGAATAAAGCAGTATCAACGGCGCGATTGTGTAGCCGGAATTCGAATGCCGTACTGGTGACAATCGCGGTAGCTATTACACCTTTATCAATAAATTCTATTTTCATATTTGATATTTCCTTTTTCAGGATTACTAACTGAAATTTATTTCACTTATTCCATAATGAAGGTCGTAATTGTGCGTTTGCTGGTCTGGTTGGTAATGAGTTTCGGAATGATGACTTTGCAGCCGTAAGTGTTTCTTTTTTCTTTTGCTTCTCATTACATACAGGGCAGTAATAGGCATTCTTACGATAAGCGCCTTTACCAAATGGGCGATATTGCAACTCTTCGCGTGCAAAGGAGCCGCCGCAGCCATAGCAGTGGTGTGTTTCGGTTTCCATATTTATTCCTGCGTTAAGGTGTGTGGATACCTGCCATTTAAGGCATTAATTCATTTATTCGATAATTAAAATGAAACTTCGGTATTTACTTTATATTGACCTGTAAGCAAGTCAGCATCTACGGAAATTAAATCTCCGTACAGGTCGTAATTTAAAATAACATCACGAAATTGAAGTCCTGAAAGCGCATCCGTACGACCACAAAACATATGGTCTTCTTCGTGCTTTGCTGCTTCATGAATATCTTTTATTGATGCCATGGCATCAGACCACATGCCACTGTTACCAATAAATTGCGCAATAGCGAGTTTGCTTTGAGCTGCTTTAACCATCGGGTTGCTTTGAAGAAAATTAGCCATTAAACACCCCCCGTAACATGCAGAATTTTTATAATGGTCGCTGACCAGGCAACAAGGCAGATGGCCAGAACAATAACCAGTGAACGAATGCCATTTCTGCTCATACGCCACCCCAGCACTGAACGCTTACCGATGCGACCGCAAATAAAAATGGAACAACCTTCAACCAGAACCGGCGCCATGCTGGTTTGTCTTCGTCTCGAATCATCTCCTTTCCCTCACGCGTGTTGAGTACCTAACAGGCCTTGCAATGCAGTGCCGGGTGCCTCCCGGTGATACCAGCCAGTTAACAACTGGTACCGACAGCTTCTTTTCCACCCCACTCTTTTCAGAAACGAGTGTTACCGCTTAACTGTGCCGCGTGCGCATAGCCGCATTCACTGCATTGCAAAGCCTGTTGATTTTTAGCCTTCAGGCGGCAAACCGAACGTTTAACCTATCGCACCGTTGTGTCGATGTACTTATCGTGAGCTACAGGCTAAATAAAATCAACCAAAAGATAAGTCAAAGGCTAAAAAAATACCGCCAATCGGCGGCATTCTTTTGAAATTGAAGTGAATTTATTTTTCTCTGGTAGTCGGATCTACGTTGTCAGAGTAAAAATCTTTGAGTTTTTGTAGCCGCATCTGGAATGCAGCCAGCATGTTGCGCCTCTCGATAGGCGGCAATTCGCGGAAAACTTCAATAAGTGCAATTTCGTCTTCGGTGTATGTCCCGCCGAGTTCCTCTGCTCCTGTAAGTATCCATGAGAGCGAGGTTTTAGCGGCCTTGGCTAGTTTGGCTGCTGACTCCTTGCTAATGGTTTCCCTCTTAAACCAGTTGGTTACAGAGGTAGGACTAACTCCCGCAATCCTCGCCATTTCTGTGCGAGACCAATGATTCAGTTTCATCAACTCATCAAGTCTTGCGGCAAGCGTGCTTTGCGGCTTTGCGCCTGATTCATGCTGGGTTTCTGTCTTCATAGCAACAATTGTAAGCCACTGGCTAAAACAATAATAATTTCTTGTTGTTGATTTTTTTTAGCCATTAGCTCAATATAATTGCACAATGGCTAAAACGAGAGGTTCACATGTCAGGTCTTGATAAGGCAATTACAGCTGCAGGTGGCAAACGTCGGCTTGCACTTGCCTTGAACATTAAACCGTCGTCGCTGAGTCGATGGATCCATAAGTACCAGGGGCAAGTTCCACCAAAGCGCGTAATTCAGGTTTACGAGGCAACTGGAATTACTCCGCATGAGTTGCGTCCTGATCTTCACCCAAACCCAACCAGTGGCCTTCCTGAGAATGATACGGCTACAGCACAGAAGGAGTCTGATTGATGGAAATCAAACACGAGCACGTTGAAATAGTTCTGCTGGCCTGGGCTGCTGAAGTCGGTCAGGCCTATGCAGCCAATGCCATCACTGAAGAGTACGTGCGCTCAGGTGGGACTGAGCTTCGCCTGGTTCCGGGTAAAGCGTGGGCCAATCAGCAGAATATCTTCCATCGCTGGCTGAAAGGTGAGACCGAACAGCAGCGCGAGAAAATCCGTCTGCTGCTTCCCTCAATCCTGCGCGTTCTGCCGCGTGAAATCCGTCATCGTCTGAGCATCTACGACACGATAGAGCGTCGGGCATTGCTGGCGGCCCAGCATGCCATTGGAACGGCTATTGATGCGCACGACGACGCTATCGAAGCCATATACAGCAAGGCGAATCAGCCTGTCGCTGTTGAAGTAACGAAATACCACTGATTCTGGAGGTGACTATGTGTACCCAGTCTGCTGCTGAATTGATTGCTCGCCTGAAACGAGCGTATCCGGCGTATGAGCCGTCTGAAGGTGATTGTGCAGGCACTGGCATCCCTAAGGCCGGTTCTCGCTTCCAACACAGGCACAAAGGCCACATGGTGACGGTACTCACAGCGACAGAGAAAGATGTTTCCTACCGCAAAGCCTGCGGGGCTGTTGGCTGGGTGGGGTTGAGAGAGTTTTTACGGCTACACAATGAGGTTTCGGAATGAACAATCAGGTTTTTGAAATTGTTCAGGCCATGTCGGGGCAGGGGAACTGCATAACGATCCCCGGACCGTATCTGGATTTCTTTGCAGGAGACAGGCAGCAGCATTTGCTGGCGGCCATTCTCAATCAGCTGGTGTTCTGGTCGGGCAAGTCGAGTCTGGAAAATGGCTGGTTTTACAAAGAGCACGCAGCGCTTGCGAAAGAGATTCACGCTAAAGACGGCGATGTGGTCAGAAAGGCAATGTTCAAGATTACAGAGCAGTACCTGGCGGGGGTTATTGAGGAAGAGTTACGGCAGGTAAGCGGCACTCCGAAGAAGCACTATCGCGTCGATCAGGAAGCGTTAATTGCCAAGATTTTCCCGCAAGGGGGAAATTCAAATAAACCATTGAAAGATATGGATTCGGCTCAAGAGCCGAATGGAAACGGCTTAAGAGCCGAATCGAAGCAAGTGATTGAAAGTAATGGAAACGGCTCTCAAGCCGAATGCATTCGTCCCATGAGCCGAATGGAAACGGCCCAAGAGCCGAATCCTGGAAACGGCTCTCAAGCCGAATCCTATCTCTATACAGATCTTAAAAACAGATCACTACATACAGATCATAAAAACCACGCGGGAGAGATTCTTCCTGTGGATAACTTTGCAGAGTCAGGACGTGAACCGGTCATCCCGGCAGCATACATTCCTGACGCTACCGAAGACAGTAACCTGGCTACCGATGATGACTTCGATCTCGCGATGTGGTTCTGGTCGACCATCATCGAGATGTACGAACGCGCCGCAGAATTCGATGGAACGCTGGCAAAACCAAGAGAGCCAAATTTTGTTCGCTGGGCGCAGGAAGTTCGTCTGCTGAGGCAGGAGCACGGCTGCAGCCACGCCCAAATCCGCACCATGATTGAACGCATTCAACGCGATCAGTGGTGGTGCGGAAAGGTTCAGGACATGCCGACGCTACACCGTAAATGGCCTGAGTTGGTGCTGAAGCTGTGCCCGGTAAATCTTGCTGTCGGCAGTAACCTTGGTTTCAGCGGCAAAGTTCAGGCAGATATCCCGAAAGGTTTCAGGGGCTAAGGAGTTTTTTCAATGAAAACAACTAAATCCAAGAAAACACAATACAGCGGTGAAATCACGATGATCGAATTTCTCAAGGCCAATCCTGATTTGACCACCAGAGAAATCGCCGTTGCACTGGGTCGCGGTATGTCGTCGGTCGGTAATCAGCTTCGCCAGTTACACGGAACGGGTCAGATTACCCAAAGCGGCATGCGGAATGGCGCGGCAATGTGGTGCTTTAACGATATGCCGTTTGGCTGCGCGAACCGGCTTCGGGCGAAGTTTGAAAGCCTTCTGCGGGAATGTCGTGGGGTCGCTCAATGAAATTACAGAAATGCCCTGATTGCGGCGCGTTACCTGAGTACCACTGGAAAGATTATACGTTTGGCTCTTGCTCTGGCGCACTGAAATGCCCGTATGACCATTACCGAGTCCAGCAAAGCTACTGGGCTGGTGGCAAGGATAAAGCCAGAAGAAAGCTGGAAGAAAAATGGGCTGAGACGGTTAATAAAAACGAGGTTAAAAATGGCTAAGAATTCAATCGACGCATACGGTGCCAGCGGTAAGACAAACGTTCTGATGTTTGAGCCTGAAAATCTGCATATTGTCACTGACAAGGCTCATCCGCTTTACGATGAGCGTATTCACTTACCTCTCAGTGAAGCCATGGTGCTGAACATCATAGACCAGGGTGTTCTGGAGCCGATTATTGTCTGGAAAGACCCGGAAACGGGGCTGTCCTGCGTGGTCGATGGCCGTCAGCGTGTCCGTCACACCCTGGAAGCTAACAAGCGCCTGGCCAAAGAGGGTAAAACCCCGCTGCTGGTTCCGGCAGTCACTAAACGCGGTTCAGCTGTTCGCATGGCTCAGGCAATGGTCAGCGCAAACGAAATCCGCCAGGCCGATACACCACTGGGCAGAGCCAAAAAGATGGCTGATGCGCTGGAGCGCGGGCACGACGAGGAAGACCTCGCGTTGATGTTCGGCGTCAGTGTCCCCACTGTACGCGCTACGCTATCCCTTCTGGATGCCACTCAGGCAGTAAAAGACGCGGTAGAGTCCGGTACAGTAACCGTTACCCAGGCGCGTCAACTTGCATCACTAAAACCCGAAGAGCAGCGGGAAAAAGTTGCAGAAATTGAAGCTGCAACCGCTGGCACTACCGGCCATGAAAAAGCCAGGCGTCAGCGCGCCGTGCTTGGCGAAACTAAGCCACGTCTCAAATCACGCAAAGAAATCACAAAAGCCCTCGAAGGTGCCAGCGGTGAATACGCTGATGCTCTGCGCTGGGTGCTCGGGGAGGCTGTATGAATTCTGGAAACTATCATGCCCGACCTATCCGTAAGGCATTAATTCTTAACTTCATCGTGCTGATAGCTGTTGTAGCGCTGTCGGCAATTGGTATCTGGCTTATAAATCAGTGGGTAGCGGCATGAACATCTCAACAGTAAACGAGCTCATTCAGTCGCTTGAGAGTGCGGGCGAGCTGTCGATTAAAGAGCAGAAGTATCTGGAGCTGGCGAAAGCTTACCAGCAGATGGCTGCGGAGAATACCTATCTGCTCAACGGCGCAGCCCGTGAACTCAACACATCATGGATGTTCCACAAAACGATGCTTGGCGCTCAGGCGGCCTTAGTTTGCCTTGCTCATGGATATCAAGCTGCAGCTCGCGAATGGCTGGAAGGTACCACCGATGAAGCAGGGGCTGAAATCCCTGATGATATTTCAGTTGGTGAACTGCATGAATGGTTCGACAGCCAGATGATCAGCAATGACGGGAAAAGCGGATTCCTGACCAGAGCAGAAGCTGAAGAGGCAATCAGGAAGGCTTGCCCCGCCACCGATCGCATCGTAGCCGGGATTAAGGCTGATGGTCGCGCCGAGGGTATCAACTTTGCAGCAAGCCGCCTTGCAGCCGCTTTCAACCACGGATTCGTTGATAAGCCAATGGCAGAAGTTTTTGACGTGGTGCGCATGATTCTGACTGCAAAAGAGGATTTATCCAACAACCCAGCAGAAGATGGTCTGTCAGGAGAGTATGCAGAAAAATCACTGGCTGAATGGGAAGGTGTGCTGCGCGAGGGGGCCAAATGAGAAACGCTGAAGATGTAAGCACCCCACATGAATGCTGTCAAAAGTGCCGTTGTTACTATCATCCCAGCGAACGAAAACAGCATGTTTGTGTGTCGCATGAAGATGAGTTTGACGATCACCCGGCTGATGAAATGAGCCAGTACCAGGACCATTCATATGACAAATGATATCACCGAACTGGCGCAGATGAAGGGGCAGAAAGTCGAAGGGTCTTACTACCTGGCTGAATGCACCGACTGCGGGAAAATGTATCCGAGCAACAAACTGAATGGTGGAGAACCTCTTTTCTGCGGTGATTATGGCGAATGCTACTGCCCGCACTGCAACGCTGATGATGCCGCTATTGGCGATTGTGGTGATACCGCAGCAACAGCGTGGAACTATCAGCAGAACCGCATTGATGCGCTGGTAGAGGCGCTGGAGAAGGCGCAGCAGTTGGCCACTCAGCAGGGAAATATCGCCTGCGCGCTTTTCGATGAAGTTACCGCTCAGCGCCAGCGCATCGCCGAGCTGGAGCAGCAAAACAGTATCGCGAATGAAAAGGTTACTGAGCTGTCTCGCCTGGTACAGCACAATATTTCGCGGGCCGAGGACGCTGAACGCAGAGCGGAGAGGATTTCAAAATCATCGTCACTTTCACATCCCGGATTGCTTCATGCAACCAACGAGCTTGTGCTCATATTTAGCCACGCCTTAGCGGACAAGCTGTATGCAGCCCAGGAAAAATATAATCATGGGACAAGCTGGCGTAATAACGACTGGCAAGAAGCCTGTCAGCGAGATTTCCAGAAACATATAGCCAAAGGAGACCCCAGGGATGTAGCGGCATATTGCGCCTTCATGTGGTGGCACGGCTGGAGCACTAAGCCTGCTGAAGGCCTGGAATCCCGCACCGTCACCGTGAAGCTGCCGTACTACCGGAACACTTACAAAGGCCCATTCGCTGATGAAGTTGAGCATCAAGTGCGCTTGGCGCTTGAGTTGTTCTCGACCGCAGCTGGCATCAAGTGGGAGGCTGAGTGATGGCAGAACGTTGGAAAATTTATCTCACTATCGCATTCATCGGCCTGGGCGCTACACCGATCAGCATGGTAGCTGCAAAGATTGATGTACCCTCATGGGCGCTTATTTGTGGGCACTGTGGCGCGATAGTAGCCGGATTTATTTGTGCAGAATTAGGAAGGGGGGCCAACCAATGACCAGCAAATTAACCAGAGAGCAGTTAATTAAAAAGGCGCAAGAGCAAATTGCGTTCTGCCGTGATACGAAGGTGACGGGGGAGGGCCGCGCCCACGTAGACCAATGTGCGGCGTTGTTTGAAATCGCGCTGGCCGCAATGGACAACAAACAGACGGACGAATTGGTCATGTGGGTTAAGCGCTTAGCCCACTCACTCAGAAAGGCCAGCCCTGACAGTAAGTTGCAGAACGATGCAATGGACTATCTGAGCCGTAAAGGATTAATCAGCGCGGAGGACGTATTGCGATGAATGAATTAACCAGAGAAGAATTGCTCAACATCATCGAAACTGACCACGTTCAATGCGGCGAGGCTTCTGCACTGGCACGCATGGCGCTGGCCGCAATAGACAGCGAGCCGGTGGCGTGGTTGGCGATTTATCACGGAGAGGTGTACGACGAAGCGATCGGCATTACTCGCTCCGTTGTTGAGGCCCAAGCGGATCATTTTGGCTGGGAGTCGGCGTTAACGGAAATCATCCCGCTCTATCGCCACGCGCAGCAGCCGGTAGTGCCGGATTATCTCGAAACATTACCATGTCCCGTATTGCTGGAGCCGGGAATACGCTTCGGGAAAGGCGTTAAAACCAGACTGGTACTGGATGCCATTAAGCGCAGGGCCGAATATAACGCTGACATTGACGCCATGACGCCAGAAGAACGTGCAGAGCATGACGCAAGTATCAAAACGTTCAAGGCCATGCTCGCAGCCGCCCCGCAGGAGGTGCCAGATGGAAAATGATAGCGATAACGTCATCACTCTGGTGCAGCCAAAGCGCGACGAAGAGAAGGTACTGAACATCACCGTAACCGACAGAAAGGACTACAGGCAGCAACACTGCAAGCATAAAGCCGTTGAAGTCGATGAGAAGGCGCGGATCATTCTGTGCCTTCAATGCGGCTGCGCTGTAGACCCTTTCCAGTACGTTCTTCAGTGTGCGACTGATGGCGAGGCTGTGGTGAGAGCGATTCAGCAGCTCCATAACCGCCGTGATGAGCTGCGCGAGTCTGTCGCCAATCTCGAGCGAGAAGAGAAAAATACAAAGGCACGGCTACGCGCTGCCAGAACGTCGATCCTATTCGCGGAAAACGACCTGAAAAATACTGAGCAGGGGATAAAGCAATAAAACACAAACACCATATTTGTTATCAACAAATCTAAGGTTTGTTATTTATGCAAATGATAACCAGAAAAAACCAGCCTTTACCGAGTTGTATCAGACCGGCGTTATGACCCGTATTGTGGCAGTCAGAAATGCAGATAGCGGAAGTTGGCGACTGTTTGGCCTCTGGAGAGATAAGCAAATCGGCGTATACGTAGAAGCCGCTCGCGGAGGTGTCCGGGAATGGTCCGGGTTGGATTACCTGGCTAACTTCTGCGGTAGTTGCGGAATCAGTCGTTGGGAGGTTCACAGCAAGGTCGAGCCAAAGGCACCTCAGTAAATTCTCTATGCAATACAACCCGCTGCTGCGGGTTTCCTTTTATCAATCCTGACAAAAATTAACGTTTTGTGCTCTTAAGATATTGCTCATTCAATGAGTTAGGTGTACTGTTTATTTATACAGTATATCGAGCGGGGTGATAATATGAAAATCGAAGTAACCATCGACAAGACTAAAAAACTGCCAGAAGGGGCCATTCCCGCCCTTGAAGTTGAATTGCTGCGCCGTCTTCATCAAAACTATGAAGGATGCAAACTAAATATAAGGCGCTCAAGTACTGACGGGTTGACCGTTCTGGGCGGCGTTGATGGCGATAAAAAGCGCATAGAGCAAATCCTTCAGGAAACATGGGAAAGTGCCGACGACTGGTTTTTCTGATTTTTGATTGGTAGTGCGCATTACCTCTGATGCCACTGCTCGACATTGGCGAGATAATTTCGCACTGGAGGTAATGTGAAAGGCACCAATAACTGTAAGGCAGAAACTGCCACTGGTGAAAAAATATCTTCATAAGGTGGTGGTCCATGAATACTGATGAGTTAATAGAGGCTATCCGCATTCCTGGTAGTTACGTGCTTGATAGCCTTCCAGGTGGTAAATATATACTCACTCCTATAGAGCCGGGTGAGATAAAAAATACTGAAACCTCTCACGAGGAATGTAAAAGCTTCTTCCAGCAGGATAGAGGCTGATTTATAATAATCACCTCGGCTGAACACCGAACCTATCGCGCCATCACCGGAGTAAAGTGATGACGCAAAAACGCAGCAACGCCATTTTACGCCGTGCCTTAGTGCGCGGTGTTTCTGTTTGTCTGTCGCGCCAAGGCGGTGCGATATGAGCAAATCAAAAACAAAAGCTGAAAAGCTTCATCTTAGCCGCGTAGCCGCTCTTGGCTGCATAGTTTGCCGCAACCTTGATTACGGCGAATCCCCGGCTGAAATCCATCACTGCAGCTCTGGCACTGGCTTATCTGTCCGCGCTGATAACTTCCATGTCATTCCTCTTTGCCACGCCCATCATCGCACTGGTGGTTACGGCGTTGCTATTCATGCCGGCCGTAAATCATGGGAAGAGAAATTCGGTACTGAGAGCGAGTTGCTGGCGCAGGTTCTTCAGGAATTAGGGGAGGTCACTGTATGACGCCGGTGGCCTACTACAACGAAATCGACCCATTTGCAGCACAGTGGCTGCGTAACCTCATAGCCGCCGGGCATATCGCCCCGGGCGAAGTTGACGAACGGAGTATTGAAGATGTCACACCTGACGACCTCAGAGGATTTACCCAGTGCCACTTTTTCGCCGGGATCGGCGTCTGGTCTCATTCCCTCCGCCTCGCCGGATGGCCAGATGATCGTCCGGTCTGGACAGGCTCCTGCCCTTGCCAGCCTTTCAGCGCGGCAGGCAAAGGAGATGGGTTTGCTGACGAGCGGCACCTTTGGCCCCACTTCTTCCATCTCATCAGCGAGCGCAGACCTCAGCATGTCTTTGGCGAACAGGTTGCAAGCGGTAACGCAAACACATGGTTCGACCTTGTACAAGCAGACCTGGAAGGAGTGGGATACGCCTTCGGGCTTGTGCCGTTTACGTCAGCGGGCATCGGTGCGCCGCACATCAGAGAACGGGCTTATTGGGTGGCAAACTCCGGTGGCGAACGACTCAACCGGATCGACTCATTGCTACAGCGGGAAGAATGTGGACGGGTCACCGAAAGTGTGCTTGAAGCTTCCAGGGACCGTAATGCTGGCAGCGTGGCCAACACCAACGGCGAGCGATCACAAAGGGAGCGGGAAAACTGTCATCAGGAGCGATGGGAAGGATCGGACGTTCGACAGGCTGGATTACGCTGCGGAACAGGGGTTATCAGCACCCTTGAGGTTAACGGTTTTTGGCGAGATGCGGACTGGCTCTTATGTCGAGATGGCAAATGGCGTCCAGTTGAACCCGGCACATTCCCGCTGGTTGATGGGGCTGCCGCACGCATGGGACGAGTCGAGCCCGGGGTGGAAAGAGTGGCAAGCAGCAACCGCGTCGGCCGACTCAAAGGCTACGGCAACGCCATAAACGCCCAGGCAGCAGCGGCTTTCATCCGTGCTTATATGGAGGTCGTATGACTAATCCTTACTGCGAATCTCTCGCGGCCCTACGCAACGCACCATCACATTATTTAAAAGAGGTTGGTGACCAGTGGCGAACGCCGGATCCGCTTTTCTGGGGTATCAATGTGATGTTTGGTCCGTTGATGCTGGACCTGTTCGCTGATGACAGCAATGCAAAATGCCCTGTCTGGTACACCGCAGAAGATAACGCGCTGACACAGGATTGGTCGGAAATGCTTTCCTCGATTGGTGGTGCTGCATTTGGCAATCCGCCTTACAGTCGCTCTCAGTACCACGAAAAGCAAGCCATCACCGGCATGACGCACATCATGCACTACGCAGCTGCGCAACGCGAGAAGGGCGGCCGCTATGTTTTCCTGGTGAAATCCGCAACGAGCGAAACCTGGTGGCCGGAAGATGCGGATCATGTCTGCTTTATTCGTGGGCGGATTGGTTTCGATCTGCCTGTCTGGTTTAAACCCGCCAACGACAAACAAAGGCCGACCAGCGCTTTTTTTGCTGGTGCCATAGCTGTGTTTGATAAGGCCTGGCGAGGCGAGAAATTCAGCTACATCAACCGCACCGAACTGGAAGCGAAAGGCCACGCATTTATGGCGCTGGCACAGTTTGCTAGTGATAAGAAGGTGACCGCATGAGCCGTGACGCACTAGAGCGGATCCGCTACCGCTGGAAAAAGCTTCGCCTTTGCCGTCATCGCGGCACTGTATTAGTTGACTACCGCATCCTCAAAAACTTTATACGCACCTGTCAGATCCGGGGAGAGACAGCATGACTCCAATGCAACGCCGTAGACAAAATGCCGCTATGTCAGAAGTCGCTGTTGCCACGCATAAACGATACCTCGGACGCCCCGAATTGCTTACCGGTATTCAGTCTGCATGGATTAAATCTCTGCTCACTGTTTGGGGGGAAAGTCTGCGAGGTGCCGCTTTCCCCCGCAAGCCTACAACGCATTCATGCTGGTGGTCAGTCAAGGGGGCCAGATGGTCAGATAAGGCGCTAGAGCGCTTCACTGCTGCAATTGAACAGGCAAGGGCCGAAGGATTTCGCGGCCCTAATGCCCTAAAAAGAGCGCAGATAATTTTATGGCCAAAGCCACAGACTAGCGTCATAGACAGCGCTATTAGTGATGATGATGCTGATTTTGTGGAGAAATGCGTGCTTGATGCCTTTGATGTTAACGATCCTGTTTATATTGTTGGGTTGAGCTATTACACGACGAGAAAAAAAATATCTGATATTACCAGGGAGCTTCAGAAGATAGCCCCCTGGCTGACGGCAGACCAGGCAAGAGAGCGCGTGAAATGGTGCCTTAAGATATTTCAGGGAAGGGCTTTTCTATCTGCACGCAAAAACCTGAGGAGTTAGTTTTTAGCTTTTTGTGCTCAAATTTCAATTTATAATTGATTTTCACCCAGAAGTTTAGATAATCCATTCATGCTTGGCAGAGCTGCGCCACTCAGCAGCGACAAAAAGCGACAATTTGAATATAACGAGAACCCCGCCAGCGCGGGGTTTTTGCTTTCCGGCGATACGACAGGGGTATTCGCGAGATGCATTGCATCAGTACCCCTGTCACATCGTCGTAGAGCATTGAAACGAGTTTCATCAGATGTTAAATTTTTGGTGTGGTGAATCCCCCTATGCGGAGGGGCATTGCCAGTCTGATATGTTTTTTTGCGCATTGCGAGTCGTCTGTGGACTGGCGGCGACTTACCGGGAGGCACCCGGCACCACACCTAATAAAAAATGATGATAGCTGTAAGGCCCACTTCGGTGGGCTTTTTCTTTGGGCAAAAAAAAAGCCCGCATGGTTTCATGCAGGCAAGGCAGTTACATTTAGATTTTGTCCCGGTATATGTTTTTTTGTCCGGAAGTCGAAAGATACTGTCTCGAATACATTTTGTAAATAACGGATTCAAATCACAAGGCCATGCATTTGCATGGCTTTTTTATTATCAGGTCCCGCAGGAATCATCATCGACACGCTTCGTTGTTAAATCCAGCCTGACGGGCCTGACCCTTTTCAAACACACAGCTTCCCGATTTTTCATCGGAGGCGGTAACTATGGCTAAACGTATGCAAGACAAAGAGAGCATTGCCGGGATGTCCTGGCTGGTTCTGCTGATCATTGCTTGCTGGGGTGGACTTGTCCGCTACCTGATAGATGTGAAGCAGAGCAAGGCAACATGGAGCTTGATCAATGCTCTTGCCCAAATGGTGGTTTCAGGGTTTACCGGCGTTATTGCTGGCCTGGTGAGCATTGAAAGCGGACTGAGCATTTACATGATACTGGCCACTTCCGGAATTAGCGGGGCAATGGGTTCTGTTGCTTTGACCTATTTCTGGGAGCGCATTACCGGAGTCAAGGCGCCATGACAGCAGATCAGATTATCGAGGGCATCCTCGGTAAAGAAGGGGGTTACGTAAATAACCCGAATGATAAAGGCGGCCCAACGCGCTGGGGTATCACGCAGACTACCGCCCGCGCATATGGCTATAGCGGCGATATGAAGGCGTTACCACGGGATACAGCCAAAGCAATTTATCTGTCGCAATACTGGACTGAACCGAAGTTCGACCGCATTGCCGAGTTGTCGCCAGTAATTGCACAGGAATTGTGTGATACCGGCGTGAACATGGGGCCGCGTGTCGCCAGTACATTCCTGCAGCGTTGGTTATCGGCGCTGAATATGCAGGGCAATCTATATCCGGACCTGAAGCCGGACGGCGCGATAGGCAACATCACTATTGCAGCGCTGAAAAGCTATCTGGCCGTTCGCGGCAAAGATGGCGAAACCACGCTGCTGAAGGGGCTGAATTGTAGCCAGGGCGCTCGCTATCTTGAGTTGGCCGAAGCGAGGCCAGCTAACGAAGCGTTTCTATACGGCTGGGTTAAAGAGCGGGTGAGCCTATGACGATGATTATTTTTTCCCTGCTGGCGCTGGTGGCCGTGCTCGTTCTGTTGCTACTGCGCAAATATACCCAGCTGGAGTTTGTTGGTCATGCCCGGTTGCTGCTTAAAACATGGTCTGTCCGCCTGGGCGCTGCCGGCGCGCTGGTTGGCGTATGGGCTCAATCATTTCCGGACGCTGCTCTTCATGCCTGGGCGATGTTGCCGCCGGATATCAAAGGTATTTTGCCGCCCAACGTTGTGGCGATGATTAGCCCGGCTCTGGTGGTGCTCGCCATCCTCTCTCAGTACGTCAGACAACCAAAACTGAAAGAAAAAGCCGATGAACAGCAGGAGCCGCAATGAGCCTTGAATTTATCAGCGGGCTGGTAGTCGTTCTGCTTGGCTTAATCGCTGGCGCGTTTGGGTTAGGCCATGCGCGCGGGACCAGCAAGGCAGAAGCCAAAGCCGAGCAGCAGCGAACCGAAGAGAACGCCGCTGCTACCGTCGCCGCGGCAGAACGCCGGGCTGATGCAACGAAAGGGGCCAGCGATGTTGAAGAGAGCGTTAAGCGTATGCCTGATGACGATGTTGATCGCGAGCTGCGCGAAAACTTTACCCGCCCCGGTGGTGGTTGATACCGCCTGCAACTGGGTGCGGATCATCTACCTGACTGACCACGATATAGACGTGATGGATAAACAGACGAAGCGCGACATTCTGGCGCATAACAAATCAGTGCAGGGGAACTGCCCGCAACAAACCGACAAGGCTACTAATAGCTAATAAAAACTGTTGCATCAACACAGCATGAGCATTATATCAGGGAAGACGACACAGTAAGGAGTGCTGCAAGATGAACTTAATGATGGGTGTATTCGGTTCCAGCAACAGGGGAAAAAGTGAAACGCTAATATTTCTGATAAAACTGTTTGAGCAAAGTGATCGCTATGCATCCTTTATGGCAGCAAAAACCCACCCTGGTGGAGAAAAGGATCTTATAGCTGTATTCGAGCGTGATGGACTTAAGATTGGGATATCCACTTTGGGTGATTTGGGCTCTCAGGTTGAAAAATCCACCAAAGAGTTAGCTGAGATGGGATGCAACGTAATCATCACTGCTACACGAACTCAGAAGAAAACAGTTGTTGCTTTTGAAAAGGTTTCTGAAGAGTTCAGTTTCAAAAAACTGTGGTTTGAAAAAAACAACAATATAAATGATTACTGCAATAATTGGCCGAGTAAGCAGGAAGGATTTGAGGCAATAAAAAGAAGCCGCTTTAATCAAAGTAATATGATGGATGCCAGTTTTATATTTAGCTACATCGACGGATTACCAGGTTGATTCGTTGGCAATAAATATCAAATACAAGTAAATACGATGCCTCGCAATAGCGGGGCTTTTTATTACCAGAAGAAGAAGGAAATACCATGTTTACAGTTAAGACCATCATCAACGGCGTGACCCACATCTGCGAACAGCCGAGTGTGACAATTGCCCGCGCGGGATGCGAGCGTTTCGACGATATTCTCTTGCAGACCAATGACCACTCAAACCCTGATTTCGCTATCTGGCTGCCAGCGGTCTATTCAGACCTACAGTGCAAAGATGCGCTGCAGGAAGAAGAGTTAATCGTCAGCGAGCGTGATGGCGTTCTGGATGAAGATGCTATCGCCATCTTGGTAGAAGACTTCGAAAGCCCTGAGCATGCAAAGCGCAAGGCATTCGACGGCGTTCGATACCAGTTCATCTACCCCGGCGACCAGGTGTACGTGATGAACTCCCACGGCTCAACAATCGAAACGGTTAAGTAAGGCATTACAGGAGCCATTCTACAGAGTGGCTTCGATAATGCTCCCCACATCGCACAGAGGTACGACATGGTCGAAATCACCGACGCCCAGCAGATTCGCCTGAACCTGCTATCCACCCTGAACTATGACACTGCCGCCGCAAAAGTCGCTGTAGAATTTGTTCAGGACAGCCCGCTTAAGTACCAGCTATTCATCCAGCAATACAGCCGTGTCACATCAGAGACTGAAGTGGTGGCAAAGACGATGAAAGCAGTACAGGAAGCAACTGAAGCGCTGCCGCTCTTCGATACCAGCGCTGAGCAGCCCAGCTAGGCATTACAGCAGGCATTCACTGAGTGCCTGTGATAATGCAAATCTCATAAGGACTTAATCATGCCCGCACTAATTCCCCGAGCATGCCGTAAGCGTGGATGCGCAGGCACAACAACCGACCGCTCAGGCTACTGCGAGAAACACCGCAATGAAGGCTGGCAACAGCATCAGCAGGGTAAGAGCAGGCATGAGCGCGGCTATGGTAGCCAGTGGGATATTAAGCGTGCCCGCATCATTAAGCGTGATAATCACCTGTGTCAGAACTGTCTGCGCAACGGTCGTGCGGTAGCAGCTAAGACCGTTGACCATATCAAGGCTAAGGCTCATGGGGGTACCGATGATGATTCGAATCTTGAAAGCCTGTGCTGGCCCTGTCACAGAACGAAAACCGGGCGTGAACGTCTCAAATGATATCAATTCCCATTTGGATGACAACAGGGAGGGGGCGGGTAAAATCCCTGATGGCAAAGGCCCAAAGGACCGCCGCCTAGCCTTTTTTCACACCGCCGCAGGTTAGAAACCTTTTTTTGGGGTCCCCCATCCGATGATTAATAGGAGTTTTCGATTATGTCTGGACCGCCGAAAACCCCGACACATCTACGTCTGGTGAGGGGTAACCCATCTAAGCGAGCGATCAACAAAAACGAACCAGAGCCACCCAAAGGGGTACCCCCAACACCGAAGCATTTCGACAAACAGGGGAAGTACTGGTTTAAGAGGATGGCTGAGGAACTGGACGCTATCGGCGTTATGTCCCAGCTTGACGCGCGGGCGCTGGAATTGCTCGTTGAAGCCTATACAGAATACCGCCATCACTGTGAAACCCTTGATCGTGAGGGATATACCTACGCGGTTTACAGCGAGGATGATCCTGATGAAGGGAAAGAACGTGAAATCAGAATAATTAAGCCGCACCCTGCGGCAATGATGAAAGCGGATGCATGGAAACGTATGCGTGCAATGCTGGGCGAGTTCGGCATGACCCCTTCAAGCCGGTCGAAAGTCAACCGAGAAACGACACCTGACGATGACCTGATCAGCAAATTTCTTAATTCGAGAGACTAATGGCTAAAGTTGCAGATGGCATACGCTACGCTGAGCGCGTCGTGGCGGGGAATATCATTGCCTGCGAATTTGTTCGCCTCGCTTGCCAGCGCTTCCTTGATGATCTGAAATTCGGCGAGGAACGTGGCGTTTACTTCAGCGAACCGCGTGCGCAGCATATTCTTAATTTTTACAAGTTTGTGCCTCACGTTAAAGGCGCTCTTGCTGGTCAGCCGATTGAATTAATGGACTGGCATATTTTCATTCTGATAAACATCTTCGGTTTTGTTATTCCGCTGGTAAATGAAGAAACCGGCGAAATAGTGCTGCGCAATGACGGCAGCGGAAGGCCGGTCATGGTTCGCCGCTTCAGGACAGCCTATAACGAAGTGGCCCGCAAAAACGCCAAGTCAACTTTGTCTTCTGGCGTTGGCCTGTATATGACGGGCGCTGATAGCGAGGGTGGTGCAGAGGTCTATTCCGCAGCAACGACGAGAGACCAGGCGCGGATCGTGTTTGAAGATGCAAAAAACATGGTCAAAAAGGCAAAGCCAACGCTGGGGAAGTTGTTTGAGTTTAATAAACTGGCAATTTATCAGGAGCAAACAGCCTCCAAATTTGAACCGCTATCCTCTGATGCAAACAACCTTGACGGCCTGAATATCCATTGCGCCATTATCGACGAACTGCATGCGCATAAAACGCGTGATGTGTGGGACGTTCTGGAGACTGCAACGGGGGCACGCCTGCAATCTTTGCTGTTTGGCATCACCACAGCCGGTTTTAACAAGGAGGGTATTTGTTACGAACAGCGTGATTACGCCATCAAAGTATTACGTGGCTACAACAGCGACGTAGAAGGTGCGGTAAAGGATGACACCTATTTTGCCATTATCTTTACCCTCGATAAGGATGATGATCCGTTTGATGAAACGGTATGGCAGAAGGCAAATCCCGGACTGGGTATCTGCAAGCGCTGGGATGACCTTCGACGCCTGGCTAAGAAAGCGAAAGAGCAGGTTTCCGCAAGGGTTAACTTTTTCACCAAACACATGAATATCTGGGTAACGGCTGAGTCTGCCTGGATGGACATGATGAAGTGGGAGAAATGCGAGTATATCGCTCCCCGGCATGAGCTTAAAACCTACCCCATGTGGGCTGGCGTTGACCTGGCTCATAAAATTGATATTTGCGCAGCTGTAAAGCTCTGGCGTGCTGATAACGGACACGCCCATGCTGACTTTAAATTCTGGCTACCTGAAGGACGGCTGGAAAAATGTTCTGCGCAGATGGCGCAGATGTATCGCAAATGGGCCGAGCTAGGAAAACTTGAGCTTACCGATGGTGACGTTATCGATCATGCCCAGATTAAAGCGGATTTTCTGGAATGGATTAACGGCGAGAACCTGAAAGAAACTGGATTCGACCCGTGGAGCGCAACGCAGTTCAGCCTGGCGCTGGCAGAAGAAGGCGTACCGCTGGTGGAGGTCCCTCAAACCGTCAGAAACTTTTCTGAATCCATGAAAGAGGTTGAATCGCTGGTCTACGGAGGGCGTTTCCACCACAGCAATCACCCGGTAATGAACTGGATGATGTCAAACGTCACCGTTAAGCCGGATAAAAATGACAACATTTTCCCTAACAAATCCACGCCTGAGGCCAAAATTGACGGTCCCGCTGCGCTGTTTACCGCAATGAGTCGAATGCTGGTTAATGGCGGGGAACCTGAGGCAAGCCTTTCTGACCACCTGGAAAGTTACGGCGTCCGTTCACTTTAAAGAGGCACTTATGATCCTGATGATTCTTGCCCCGCTGATCGGGGTGATCGGTGCTGCTTTGTTTTCATATGGTGCATGGCTGGTATTCCCGCCCGCAGGATTTATTACTGCTGGTGTTCTGTGTCTTTTCTGGTCATGGGCTGTATCAAAATATTTGTCCGCGCCACGTAATGTTCAAAACGAAGGCGGTGATTGATGTTCTTTCCCGGATTGTTTCAAAAATCTAATACTCCGGTGACCACACCTGCAGAGTTAGCGGAAGCCGTAGGGATGACTTACGACACCTACACTGGAAAGCGCGTCAGCAGCCAGAAAGCGATGCGTCTCACAGCGGTGTTTGGTTGCATAAGGGTGCTGGCTGAGTCAATGGGAATGCTTCCCTGCAACCTGTACAAGGTCACTGGCAACAGTAAGCAAAAAGCGACATCTGAAAGGCTGCACAAATTACTGACGATGAAGCCAAACGACTATATGACCCCTCAGGAGTTCTGGGAGTTGGTCATTGTCTGTCTTTGCCTGCGCGGTAATTTTTACGCTTATAAGGTTAAAGCCCTGGGGGAAGTGGTTGAACTCCTGCCTATTGATCCCGGTTGTGTAGACCCGAAGCTAAACAGCCAGTGGCAACCGGTGTATCAGGTCACTTTCCCTGATGGATCGACGGATGTGCTGGGGCAGGATGATATCTGGCACGTCAGGACGCTGACATTTGACGGGCTGGTGGGCCTGAACCCAATCGCATACGCAAGGGAGGCCATTTCTCTGGGTATGGCGACTGAAGAACACGGCGCTCGATTGTTCTCAAACGGTGCTGTCACTTCCGGGGTCCTTCGTACTGAGCAAACGTTGACTGATGCAGCCTATGACAGGTTGAAGAAAGATTTTGAGGATCGTCACCTTGGGCTCAGCAATGCGCATCGTCCGATGATTCTCGAAATGGGTCTCGACTGGAAGTCGATGGCGCTCAATGCCGAGGACAGTCAGTTTCTTGAGACCAGAAAATTCCAGCTGGAGGAGATTTGCCGACTGTTCAGGGTGCCGATGCACATGGTACAGAACACCGATCGCGCGACCTTCAGCAATATCGAAAACCTTGGCATCGGCTTTATTAATTATTCCCTTGTCCCTTACATGACCCGCATCGAGCAGCGAATTAACGTAGGGCTGGTGAAGGAATCGAAACAGGGCACCTACTATGCCAAATTCAATGCCGGTGCGTTGCTGCGCGGGGATATGAAATCAAGGTTCGAATCGTATTCGACCGGTATTAACTGGGGCATTTACTCACCAAACGACTGCCGTGAACTGGAAGATATGAACCCACGCTCTGGCGGTGACATTTATCTGACGCCGATGAATATGACGACCAAGCCGTCTGACAGCAATAAGAGCAAAACAACCGAGGAACAACATGATGCCGATGACTAAACAGCGGCTGGATATTCCGCTGAAGCTAAAGTCTGTCAGCGACAGCGGGGAGTTTGAAGGCTACGGCTCTGTGTTTGGCGTTAAGGACAGTTACGACGATGTAGTTGTTCCCGGCGCATTCAGTAAATCACTTCAGTCATGGCGGGAGAAAAACGCGCTCCCAGCTATGCTCTGGCAGCACCAGATGGATGAACCTATCGGGGTTTATACCGAAATGAAAGAGGATGAGGTTGGCTTATATGTCAAAGGCCGATTACTCATTGACGATGATCCTCTTTCAAAGCGAGCACATGCCCACATGAAGGCCGGTTCTTTAACCGGCCTTTCTATTGGTTACATGCTCAAAGACTGGGAATACGACCGCGAGAAAGGCGTGTTTCTTCTCAAGGAGATCGACCTTTGGGAGGTCAGCCCCGTAACGTTTCCATCGAATGACGAGGCGCGGGTAAGCGATGTTAAGAGCGCGTTTGCCCGTGGTGAAACACCTTCCCAGAAAAGTATTGAACGGGTCCTGCGCGATGTTGGGCTCTCCCGCACCCAGGCCAAAGCATTCATGGCCGGGGGCTATGGCAACCTCTCTCAGCGTGACGCTGATGGCGTGGATGCCGCACTGGATGCACTGAAAAACATCAAATTTTAATCAGGAGTTGAATTATGGCAGTCGAAATTAAAGACGTTGAGCAGGTCGCGCAGGATTTGCAGCAAAAATTCGATGATTTTAAAGCGAAAAATGATAAGCGCATTGACGCTATCGAATCCGAAAAAGGCAAGCTGGCCGGAGAAGTTGAAACACTAAACGGTAAGCTGACCGAGCTGGATCAGCTGAAAACCGCGCTGGAAGATGAGCTTAAACAGCTTAAGCGTCCCGCTGGTGGCACTCAAAGCAAGGCCGCAACCGAGCATAAAACCGCTTTCATCGACTTTATGCGCAAGGGTAAGGATGACGGACTGCGCGATCTGGAGCGTAAAGCCATGCAGGTAGGCGTGGATGAAGATGGCGGTTATGCCGTCCCCGAAGAACTGGATCGCACCATTCTAAATCTTCTGAAAGATGAGGTAGTGATGCGCCAGGAGGCGACAACCATCACCGTTGGTGGTGCCAACTATAAAAAGCTGGTTAACCTTGGCGGCACCGCTTCCGGCTGGGTCGGTGAAACTGATGCCCGCCCTGAGACTGCTGCATCTAAACTCGGTCAGATTGAACCGTTCATGGGTGAAATCTACGGAAACCCTCAGGCAACCCAGACGATGCTGGATGATGCTTTCTTTAACGTAGAGGACTGGATCAACAGCGAACTGGCGGTTGAGTTCTCCGAACAGGAAGAAATCGCCTTCACCAGCGGCAATGGTACGAAGAAACCGAAAGGCTTCCTGGCCTATGCTTCTTCTCTGGATGACGATAAAACCCGCGCCTTTGGCACCCTGCAGCACATTCTTTCCGGTGCGGCGGCGGGTGTGACGGCCGATGCGATTATCAAGCTGGTCTACACCCTGCGCAAGGTGCACCGCAACGGTGCTAAGTTCATGATGAACAACAACAGCCTGTTTGCAGTTCGCATTCTGAAGGACTCAGAGGGTAACTATCTCTGGCGTCCGGGCCTTGAGCTGGGCCAGCCTTCCTCTCTGGCGGGTTATGGCGTTGCCGAGAATGAGCAAATGCCAGATATCGCTGCTGATGCGAAAGCCATTGCGTTCGGTAACTTTAAACGCGGCTATACGATCGTTGATCGCATTGGTACCCGTATCCTCCGCGACCCGTACACCAACAAACCATTCGTTGGTTTCTACACCACCAAACGTACTGGCGGAATGCTGGCCGATTCTCAGGCCATTAAACTGCTGCAGATCGGTGCTGGCGCATAATCTGATGGGGCTTCGGCCCCATTCTTATGGAGGTCATGATGCTGCTGAAAAAAGACCTGAAATGGTCACCTGATGGCATTCAGGTCAGAAACATTCCTGCTGGTGAATATGAGGCTGGCACACTTCCTGACCGTGCTCTTGAGGTTGCTTCTCAGATGGGGATTCTCGACGGCACTGAACAGCCTGAAATTGAAACACCAGTTAAGCCTAAAACCAGCAATAAGCGGGGTGAGGGAAAATGAAGCCCTCTGTAAAAGAGCTTCGTTACCAGTGCCGTATCGACAGCGATGATGACACAGAAGATGTGATGTTAACGCTCTACCTCAACGCCTCTCTGAAGCATGCGGAAAAAATCACTAATTGCCGTCTTTATGATAACGCTGTTCCAGACGACGATCCTGATGGAGTGGTGATAGAAGATGATATCAAACTGGCCCTGATGCTGCTGGTTTCGCACTGGTATGAAAACAGGGAGCCGGTGAGCAGCGACAGCGTTAACACTATTCCGTTCGGCGTTGATGCAATTCTGAAACAGCATCGCAAAGTACCAGGCACGTAGGAGGTGATATGCAGGCAGGACGATTACGGCACCGGGTCACCATTCAGAACTTCACAACCTCCAGAACGCCTTCCGGCCAGCCGGTTGAAAAATGGGAAGATGGGAAAACTATCTGGGCCGAGGTTAAGGGGATAAGCGGTCGTGAGCTGTTAGCCGCTGGCGTAGAGCATGCTGATGCGACTATCCGGGTCTGGGTGCGTTTTCGCAGGGATATTTCAGCCACATCCCGATTGAAGGTCCGCACAGGCCCGTTTAAAGGCGCAGTTCTTAACGTTACCGGGCCTCCGGTTCCGGATATCAAAGGTACCCGGCTGGAAATTCTCTGCAAACAGGGGACCGAAAAATGATTGATGTGAATCTGGATTTTTCCGGTTTGCAGGATATCGCCCGAGACCTGCAAACCCTCAGCAAAGCTGAAAACAATAAAGTCCTCCGGGATTCGACCCGCGCCGGGGCCGAAGTTCTCCGGCAGGAAGTGATTGACAGGGCTCCTGAGAAAACAGGGAAGCTGAAGAAAAACGTTGTTGTCGTCACCCAAAAAAGCCGCCGTCGCGGTGAGATTTCCTCGGGGGTGCATATTCGTGGTGTTAATCCGCGAACAGGGAACAGCGACAACACCATGAAGGCCAGCAACAAGCGGAATGCTTTTTACTGGCGTTTCGTGGAGCTGGGAACATCTACAGCGCCTGCACATCCGTTTGTTCGCCCAGCTTTTGATACCCGCATGGAAGAAGCTACGCAGGTGGCGATGCAGCGGATGAATCAGGCTATCGATGAGGTGTTATCAAAATGACAGAGGATGATCTCTATGACCTGCTGTCGACGCTGGCAGACGGGCGGGTTTATCCGTATGTGGTGCCGCTAGGCAGCGACGATTTACCCGCGGTGGCCGCTCCTTACATCATTTTCTCGATACCGACTGATGTTGCCGGGGATGTTTTCTGCGGCCAGGCAGAGTCGACACTGCGCATTCAGGTTGATGTATGGGCTGAAACAAATGACGAAGCCAGAGCGTTACGCCTGGACGCCCTGGCTCGCCTGCAGGTACTTTCACCTTTCGAGGTGACAAAAATTCCTGGCTACGACACGACAACCCATCTTCATCGGGCAACCCTCGAAATAACGGTCATTGCCTGACAAAAACCAATCCAATCCGACCGCCACTGGCGGTTTTTTCATTTATGGAGGCTGCGATGTCAGCACTATTTGAACGTGCCCAAAAAACGGTAGTAATGATTACCTCTGTGCCGGTCACCGCGGCAGAGCTGGATACCGCAACCTGGTTAAACCTGAGTTGCACTATCAAACAGGCAAGCTTTACCGCTGGTCAGAAAAACGATATTGACGTGACAACGCTCTGTTCGGATGAAACGGAAAATATCAACGGCCTTCCTGCTCCGTCTGAAATGTCACTTTCCGGTAACTTCTACCGCAACCCGGCGCAGGATGCACTTCGTGCAGCATATGATAACGACGGGGTTTATGGGTTTAAGGTTATTTTCCCGTCTGGTAATGGATTCCTGATGCGCGCTGAGGTACGTCAGCACACCTGGGATTCTCAAACCAATGGCGTGGTTGCTGCAACGTTCTCGCTGCGTCTGAAAGGTAAACCCACCAATATTAACGCCCCAGGAGTTCTGTCGTTTGCTACTGACCTTCCGGCGTCCCAAACGGTCGCGGCAGGAAGCGCCCTGACCATGGGCGTGGTCGTCCAGGGCGGTACGGCACCTTATACCTACGCCTGGAAAAAGGGCACCTCGACGGTCAGCGGCCAGACCAGCGCAACGTTTACGAAAGCCAGCGCTGTATCCGGTGATGCCGGGGTTTATTCCTGCGTGGTTACTGATGCCGATGGCACTGTGATCACTTCTTCTGATTGCACCGTCACCATCAATTAACGGAGCGCCGGGAGACCGGCGATAAAATTAATGTCAAAACCGAGTCTTAAAGCACTGGCACTTGCACCGATGGCGGGCTTTCGTAAAAAAGAAGTCTCCGTTCCGGAGTGGGATAACGCCAAAGTCATCATTCGTGAGCCATCAGCAGAAGCCTGGATTCGCTGGCAGGGCATTGCCAGCCCGGAACCACCCAAACTACCGGAAGGGCAAGAGCCCCAGGAGGCACCAGAACTGACCCCTTCAGAACGAGCCTTCCGCACGATGCGGGCCGACGTCACGCTTTTCATCGATATTTTGCTGGATACCCACCTGCAGCCCGTCTTTACTGTCGATGACACCGAACAGGTTGAAGCGATCTATGGCCCTGTGCATTCCCGGCTGTTGAAGCAGGCACTTGATCTCATTCGTGACGCGGATGATGCTAAAGCAAAGTAAAAATGCCTGGCATGCAGTTCCTGATGGCGC
>ERZ1106969.677-NODE-677-length-32184-cov-18.234337_pt1 | contig 32184 bp, 31 predicted proteins | sample MGYA00403685_ERZ1106969 | MGnify/ENA primary metagenome ERZ1106969 (study PRJEB35170, sample SAMEA104062416) | human gut metagenome | biome: human gut; feature: human-associated habitat; material: faeces | place: Denmark | collected 2012-05-18 ... | reverse complement strand
TGAACTCTGGGTTATGACGTACGGAAATACCTTCGTTACGGAAGTTACGGTTGATCTCGAATACCCGTTCAAAGCCGCCGACCACCAGCCGTTTCAGATACAGCTCCGGCGCGATGCGCAGATACATATCCAGATCGAGCGCATTATGATGGGTGATAAACGGACGCGCGGAAGCGCCGCCGGGGATCACCTGCATCATCGGGGTTTCCACTTCCATAAAGCCGCGCGCAACCATGAACTGACGCATGGTGGCGAGGATCTGCGAACGCACCTTGAAGGTGTGGCGCGACTCTTCGTTGGAAATCAGATCCAGATAGCGCTGACGATAGCGCGCTTCCTGATCCTGCAGGCCGTGAAACTTGTCCGGCAGCGGGCGCAATGCCTTGGTCAGCAGGCGCAGCTCGGTACAGTGAATGGAGAGTTCGCCGGTCTGGGTTTTAAACAGCTTACCGCGGGCGGCGATGATGTCGCCGAGATCCCATTTCTTAAACTGTTCGTTGTAGACGCCTTCCGCCAGATCGTCGCGCGCGACGTACAGCTGAATGCGGCCGCCGACGTCCTGTAAAGTAACGAAAGAGGCTTTACCCATTATACGGCGAGTCATCATGCGGCCAGCCACGGAGACCTCGACGTTCAGAGAGGTGAGCTCGTCGTTTTCCTTACCATCGAACTCCGCATGAAGCTGGTCAGAAGTGTGGTCACGGCGAAAATCGTTCGGGAACGCCACGCCCTGCTCGCGCAGCGCGGCCAGTTTTTCACGACGGGTTTTCAGTTCATTATTAAGGTCAATTGCCTCATCGGCACCTTGTGCTTGTTGTTCAGACATGTTGGTTCCTCATAACCCTGCTTGCAAACTTGCTTCGATAATTGAACCAGGTGCTATCCAGCGCGGTCTGTCCCGGTGACGACACCAAAGAACAATCTTCAGGAGCCTGGCTTCAATTCCGGCTGATTTCACTCAGCCATCGCTTCAGTAATACTTTTTTATCTTCGGCTTCCGCGCTCGCCAGAATATCCTCCTCCTGTTCAGTAAAGGGTGCAAGGAGCGGCTTGTCGCTCCGCTGTTGGGATTGCCGATCCCCGGCTCGCGGCGTAAACGCCTTAGCCGGGCTACCAGGCAGCACAATTTTGTCGCCCCGGTAAGCGCAGCGCGACCAGGGGGAGATTTCCCGCAAAGCCGCACCTGTCGCCAGCCGAAGGCTAGGCGCCGCCTCCGGGAAGCTCACCGGCGGCCGCGCGGCGTTTGCCAACGCTGAACGCGGCGGCGAAGGCGACGACGACAATGATCGCCACGCAGCCCAGCGTCCATTCGCCCATCTGCGCAAAGAAGTGCTGATACGCGGCAATTGCCGTATCGCTGATTTGCGACTCGGTGGTCTGCTGGGCGACGACGCCCGCCAGCCAGTTAGCGACCGCGCCGGTCGCCAGCATATAAATGCCGGTCAGCATGCCGGTAACGCCGGGCATATTGAGGCGGGTGATCTGCGCCATCGCCACCGGGTCAATAAACAGTTCGGCAAAGCCCATCAGCGCCAGTCCTGCCACCATCATGCCCATCGATGCCTGCCCTTGCGCCGCGCCGTGGCGTGCGTTAAGCGCCAGCAGCATAAAGCCGCAGCCCATCAGCACCAGACCAAAGGCGAACTTCAGCCATACGCGCAGCGCCGAGCGCACGGAACCTTCCGGACGCATCAACCACGCCAGTACGACGCCCGCCGCCATCACCGCCACGGCGTTAACCGACTGGAAGAGCGCGGTCGGCACTTCAATATTCAACAAGCGGCGGTTCACAAAGTGGTCGATGAACAGGCTAATCGAGCTCCCGCCCTGCTGCGCCAGAACCCAGAACAGGGTACCGGCCAGCATCAGCAGAACGATCTGCCACAGCGCGCGGCGATGTTCCGGGGATTTGACCATAATGCGGGCTACCATCTGGGCGGCGAACACGCAAACTATCGCCAGCAGATAGCCGGACCAGTTATTTTCCAGCAACAGCGTAAAGAACACCGGCGCAACGCAGAGCATCACCACCAGCCAGCCCCAGGTCGGCAGCACAAACTTCACCGTCCGCAGCGCCTGTTTATCGACGCCGCGGGTATCACGGAAGTAGCGGCTACCGCTGAGGAAGATCATCAGGCCGACAAACATGCCGATCCCCGCCAGCGCAAAGCCGATATGCCAACCGTACCACTGCGCCGCCAGCCCGCAGGCGATGGGCGCGGCGATGGAGCCGACGTTACCGGCGGCGTACAGCAGCGAGAAACCGCCATCGCGGCGCCGATCGTCAACGGCATAGAGTTCGCCCAGCAGGCAGCTGATGTTGGATTTGAACAAGCCGTAGCCGCAGATAATGATCGCCAGCGCGAGATACAGGCTCCAGGTGGAAGTGGATTCGACGCCCAGCACCACGTGGCCAAGCGTCATTAACAGCGCGCCGGCAATCACCGCCGTGCGGTTGCCGAGCAGGCGGTCGGCAAGCCAGCCGCCGAGAATAGGAGTGACGTACACCAGAGAGGCGTAAGCGCTGAACAGGCTGATGGCATGGCTGTCATCAAAGCCGAGCTGATGGGTGAGATAGAGGATAAGCAAGGCACGCATGCCGTAAAAGCTGAAATATTCCCAGATTTGGATCGCAACGATGTAATAAATCGCGCGCGGCTGTGAGGGTGTTTTCATATGTTCTCCTTGCAGCGTGAAAAAAGGGAAGTGGCAAGCCACTTCCCTGTTGTGCATCGATTATTTGTTGTTTTCTTCTTTCAGCACTTTAACGGTGTAACGACCATCCGCCTGACGATAGGCGCCGTGGATATCGGTTTCGAAGCCTGGATAGTGGGCGCCGATTTCGCACAGCATCTGCAGGAACTCCAGCACCGGACGGCTCTCTTCGGTGATCATCTCACCCGGCATCACCAGCGGCACTCCCGGAGGATACGGCAGGATCATATTGGCGTTGACGCGGCCGACCATCTCTTCGAGATACACTTCTTCCGTCTGACCGTGCAGCTCTTTCTGGAACGCGGCATACGGGGTCATCACCATCGATGGCAGCACTTCAAACGCGCGGAACATCAGGTCCGGCAGGTTGTGATGCTCAATCAGTTTGTGAATGTTCTGCGCGAGGTCCTGAATACGCATGTTTTCATAGAATTCAGGATCTTCACGGTACAGCGACGGCAGCATGTTTTTCACCCGCAGGTTCAGGTCGAACGCGCGTTTGAAGTCGGTCAGCGCACGCAGCAGGCTCAGCGCTTTAGTCTTATCGATACCGATACTGAACAGGAACAGCAGGTTGTACGGACCGGTTTTCTCTACCACGATGCCGTGTTCGTCGAGGTATTTCGCCACGATGCTTGCCGGAATACCGAAGTCATCCATGGTGCCGTCTTTCTTCATCCCCGGAGTCAGCAGCGTGACTTTGATCGGGTCGAGGTACATGTGTTCGTTATCGATGTTTTTGAAACCGTGCCATGCGCTGTCGGAACGCAGCGGCCAGCATTCAGGACCATCGATATGCTCCGGCTGCCAGACGTCGAAGAACCAGCCGTCAGACTCTCCTTTCAGACGTTTGATCTCTTTACGGAACTTGATGGAACGTTCAATAGAGCCGTCGATCAGACGCTTACCAGCGTTCCCCTTCATCATCGCCGCCGCGGTTTCGGTGGAGGCCACGATCCCGTAGTGTGGAGAGGTGGTGGTGTGCATCATGTAGGCTTCGTTGAAGGTCTCTTCGTTAACGTCGCCTTTCACGTGGATCATCGACGCCTGGGAGAACGCCGCCAGCAGTTTGTGCGTGGACTGGGTTTCATAAATCACTTTCCCTTCAACGCGGCCGCCGCTCATCCCGCATTTGCCTTCATAGATCGGCGAGAAGTTGGTGTAAGGGACCCATGCGGAGTCAAAGTGGATGGATTTCACATCCAGGGTTTTCTTGATGAAGTCGGTGTTATACAGCAGACCATCGTAAGTCGAGTTGGTGATAACCGCGTGTACCGGCCAGGTCGCGTTCGGCGTCTCTTTCACACGCTTGGCGATAGTCGCGTGCTGGAATTCGCTCTGCGGTATACCGCCGAGGATACCGTAGGCGTTACGGGTCGGACGGAAGTAGATCGGCGTAATGTCGCTCATCATCATCAGGTGAGTCAGCGATTTGTGGCAGTTACGGTCAATCAGCACGGTGCTGCCGGCCGGCGCGGAGTACATGCCGACGATTTTGTTAGCGGTAGAAGTACCGTTGGTCACCATGTAGCTGCGTTCTGCGTTAAACACGCGAGCGATATACTCTTCCGCTTCTTTGTGCGGGCCGCTGTGGTCCAGCAGGGAACCCAGTTCAGAAACCGAAATGGAGATATCGGATTTCATGGTGTTGGAGCCAAAGAAATCGTAGAAGATGCTGCCTACCGGGCTTTTCTGGAACGCGGTACCGCCCATGTGGCCTGGGGTACAGAAGGTATATTTACCTTCACGGACATATTTGAACAGCGCTTTGGTCAGCGGCGGCAGAATGGTGTCGATGTATTCGTCAGTGTTCTGTTTGATTTTGTTCGCGATATCTTCCGCAGCGCCCAGCGCATATTCGAAGAAGCGAACCTGCATTCGCAGATCGTTCAGGCTAACGTCCAGAGTGGAGTAGGTGTTAGCGAACGCATACAGCGGCATGTACTCGTTCATTTTGCTGATTTCTTCGCACAGTTCGAGATTGTATTTATCCCAGTCGAAGATCACGCCGCACAGACGAGAGTTGTTTTCAATAAGTTTTAATAAGTCGTCACGGTCGTTCGGGTAGACAATACGGAAGTCCAGGCGTTCGAGAGCACGATGCAGTTCACGGATGGGTTCTTCTTTGAAGTAAACCCCCATGTGATTCATGATTGCAATAACGTTCATAGTCAAATCTCCAGATGTAGAAAGCCCCTCCCGTCGCGTGATGACAGGTGATGGAAGGAGCCTCAGGAAAACGGGTTGCTGATTAGTGCGCGTTAGCGGTGGTGTTGTTATCCGATGCGTTGTTCTGGCGCTGGTGCATTTTGCGACCGTAGAACATCAGGATAATCAGGCTAACGATGAAGGTGCCGGCCAGTTCGAAGGAGCTTGCGCCCATCAGCGCGATGAAGCAGAACACGCAACCCAGTACCGAACAAATCAGGCTAACGAAGTTACGGATGTTGATGCCTTCGAAACGAATCAGGTCAACACAGGAGTAGAAGTAAGGCAGCATGGTCAGCAGTACCGCGATACCGGTCAGTTCGCCGAACAGGTCAGAGGCTTTACCACCGGCGGAGTTCATCAGGGTAATCAGCACCATCAGCGCGGTCATTTTCACTGCGGCCAGCAGCAGGCCTTTTTTCGGAATACCGTTGTTATCAACTTCGCCATACACTTTCGGGAAGTTACCGTCGTTGGCGGCACGTACACCGGCCTGGCCAACCAGCATCATCCACGAGCCCAGAGAAGTCAGGCAGGCAAAGGCGGTGAAAGCGGATACCATCGGTGCAGCCCAGCCGCCGAGGATGGTAGAGGCGCTAATTGCGAACGGCGCACCGGACGCGGCCATCTGAGAAGCAGGATACATACCGGCGATAACCTGAGTCGCGGCGATGTAGACGATACCGGCCATCGCGGTGCCCAGCATGGTAGCCAGCGGCACGGTACGTTTCGGGTTTTTCACCATCCCGGTACTCACGGCGGCGGATTCTACGCCAACGAAGGCCCACAGGCAGAGCAGGATACTTTTAATAACCGCGTGGCTATCGGTGGTGCTGGAGGTATTCCAGTTCGCCTGATAGGTAGCGACATCAAACCAGTGCCAGCCGACGACCGCGGTCATGACTACCGGAATAAGCACCAGTACCAGACCAATAGTGGTCAGACGGCTGACCCAGGTCCCGCCGAGCATATTAACGAAAGTAAAGATCCACACGATGGCAATACAGGCAATACCTGCTGGCACCGGGTTATTTAAAATTGGGAAGAACGTAGAGAGATAAGAAACTGCGGTAATCCCGATGGCCAGGTTACCAATCCAGTTTGCATGATAATAAAGGACACCGGTCTGGAAACCGAATGCCGGAGATATTTCGCCAGCGTAGGCAATAGGACCGCCCTGCTGCGGGTTTTTAGTGGCCAGTCGGGCATAAACATAAGCCAGAGACATCGCACCAATAATTGAAATCACCCAGCCCCAAATGGCAATACCACCGATGCTGGCCAGGTTCGCAGGTAATAATGCAATCCCGCTCCCCATCATATTACCGGCGACGACACCGGTACAGGCAAATAGCCCGATCTTCTTGGCAGAACTCATGGTTGTTTTTCTCCTAAGTTTATTTGGGAGGTACAGATCATGATACAGAACCATTAATTGACCCGACCAACTGCCAACAAGATTACTGATTTGTACGAGATAAGTCCTAAAGATAAAGTGATATAAAAACAAACATCAGACAAATGATATTTTGACCTTTTTCGCTTAACATATAAACATGACAACAGGGTGTCAAAAAAAGATAAACATCGTTGAATTACAGTGAGTTAGAAGAAGGAGAACGTGTTATCTGACTGTTATTTAAAGCCTCCTGAATGCTAAATAAAAATAACAACAAGAGGCTTCATGAGAAACATAAATTTAACCTCACCATGCCCAAAACCTTGCGCATGATGAGGGTTTACTTATTCTGAAGAGAGAAAGTTGTCGAGATATGGAACTACTCGGTTAACCGATGTCTGGAAAACCCCATTTTCAATCCAGTACAGGGTATCTTCGCCAGGACGTAAATTAAACGCCGTGATGTAAGAATCGGCAGCCAGACGGTTCTCACCTTTCATCTCATAGACTTTGCCTAACAGCACATAATTTAGCCATGACATCTCTAAATCAATCGCACTATTAATTGCGGTATTTGCTTCGTCGACTTTGCCCTTCCCCAATGAATCCACCGCTTTTATTTGATAATAAATCGCCATGTCTTTTATACCCGGCATCGCCCCTACCCGCTCGACTTCACTGTAGAGGGCGGCCAGCTGTTTATCGTCCAGCGGCTGTTGCGAATGGCGCAATACATCCACCAGCGTTTTTTCGGCATAGGCGTAAATAAAATCCGGCGCCCGCTTAATCACATCATCCAGCAGGCTACTGGCCTTACTTAATGAATCGACGTCGCCCTTCATTAACAGCTGATGCGACTGGTAGAAATAGGTTAACGCCACGCTTTGCGAGGGCTGATATTGCCTGAGCATCGCCTGCATTCGCGCCGGCCACGGCTGCGCCAGGGCATCCGACAGGCTGTTCATCAGATCGTTCTGGATGGTCAGCTGGTTATCGTTGGTCACAAAGTAGCGCTTATCCAGCATCGTCGAGCTGTCGGCGTTGTCCACCAGCTGGACCGACATAAAGCACTGCTGCGCCCGATAATGACGCTGATTGACGAACTCGATGGTCAGCGTTTTCCCGGAGCTGCTCGGCTCATTGATGTTGTAGTCCGTTTTATCATGCACCATAAAGGTCGAGAAAGTGTTCAGCGAGGTGGTGATCAGGCTGGCCAGCCCAACGGCGTAGGAGTGCTGCGACGACCAGTTGGCGCAGGAATTACCATTCACCAGGTGGATATCGATATCGCGCGGATTGAGCAGCAGACGCGCCTTGTTGACCGGCGGCCGCGATTCCATGCTCGACAGCGCCACCAGCGCCACGCAGGTGCCCAGCGCCAACAGGAACAGCCCCCACACCAGGGCGGTAGTGAGGCGCTTGCGGCCTGACGGCGCGCTGGCCACGGTAGGAGCCGGTGGCGGCGCAGCGGCATCAGGGAGAGGGACAGAGACGTCGGATGGCGCACCGGCGGCCGGCGGCGCAGGAACGGCGGTCGACGGCGAAGGCGTCAGCGCCTCCATCGACGGGGCTAGCTCCTCCCCCTCTTCGGTGCACCAGATCACCGGCACCGTGAGCTTATACCCCCGTTTGGGTACCGTCGCGATGTACTCAAGGCTAACGTCGTCGCCGTCTTTGAGCGACTTGCGCAGTTCAGAAATACTCTGCGTGACGACGTGGCTGGTCACAACGTTCCGGGTCCAGACGTTTTCGATAAGCTCGTCCCGGCTAAGCACTTCCCCCGGATGGCGGGCAAAAAAGACCAGAAGATCGATTAAACGCGGTTCAAGGGTAAGCTGGCGCCCCTTCCTGCTGATTTGGTTTACAGAGGGGGTTACCAGCCATTCACCGACGCGAACAACAGGTTGTAGCATACAAGAAAGCCCCAGACAAAAAGGGAAAGGCGCGATGATAACACATTTGTCCTACCTATTTTTGCCAGGGGTCACTCCCTTAGGCATTAGGCCGGAATTGGCTCTTTATTAACAATAAAAAGCAATAATTCATTAACATCGTGATCATGAAATCTATATATAGCGATAAAAACGCATTTCCGCTGCCGCTATTGCCTAAGGCAATTCCGATAGCAGAAAAAAATAAGCCCGGAGGCTTAACGCGCTCCAGGCTCAATGCGTTGCGCGCCGATACGGCACGCTTTAAAAAAAGGTTATTTATACACTTCCGCTGTGGCTTCAAAGTTAGGGCCATGCTCACGCGCAGCGGTGATCACGTAGTACTTTCCGCCTTTCTCATCGGCCAGCTTGGAGAGCTGATCGTGCAGATCGGAAGGCGAAGAGAATTCGCCACCGGACGGCCCCACCGAGATCGGCCCGACTTTGGTCAGTTTGAAGTGTTTCACTTCTTCTTTGGTAATCAACTGCGCGGCGGAGGCGCCAAATGCAACGGCGGAAAGGGCTAACGCGACTATCACTTTTTTCATCCTGCAATCTCCTTGGAATTAGCCTTCAGTCAGGCCCTTTCAGTATAGACGGCGATTTACTGAGCGTGCTACCGATGCGCTTATTTTTTGGCCGAGGCATTCAGTAACGCGGCGGTACCCCTTCCGGGCGGGTCTTAAAGCGCCGGTGCAGCCACATGTATTGCTCGGGCGCCATCAGGATGCACTGTTCGATAATCTGATTCATCCAGGCCGCCGTAACCTCGGCGCTCGCCAGCGGCGGCGTGCGCTCCGGCGTCAGGGAGATCAATTCATACCCCATGCCGTTGGGCTTGCGCCGCGGAACAAACGGCACAATCGTCGCCCCGGACATTTTCGCCAGCATCCAGGTACCGGTGGTGGTCGCCGCCTGTTCGACGGCAAACAGCGGGGCGAAGACGCTGCTGGCCGGACCGTAGTCATGATCCGGCGCGTACCAGAGAATTTCCCCCTCTTTTAGCGCCCTGACCATCCCTTTCAGATTTTTTCGATCCAACATGGTCTTGTTAGAGCGCAAGCGTCCCCAGGTTTGCAGCCAGTCAATCAGCGGGTTATCGTTAGGACGGTAGACGCCAATGCCTGGGGTAAACATGCCGTACATTCGCGCACCCATTTCGAGGGTCAGAAAATGGATACCGATCAGTAAAATGCCCTGTTTTTCTTCCAGAAGCTCCACCACCTCGTTAACGCCGCTGGTCTCGGTCCAGCGCGCTACCCGGTGCGTCGGCCAGAACCAGGCCATGCCGGTCTCCATCAGCCCCATGCCCAGCGATTCAAAGTTTTTCACCAGCAGCGCCTCGCGATCGGCGGCGCTCATCTCGGGAAAGCAGAGTTCGAGATTACGTCTGGCAATCCGCGCGCGGCTTTTCATCACCCGCATTGCCAGCCGCCCAAGCGCCGTTCCCAGACGGTAGATCACCGGATACGGTAATTGCACCAGCAGCCACAAAAAGCCAATTCCCAGCCACAACAGCCAGTAACGCGGGTGCAACAGCGCGCGGGAAAATTTGGGTAAATTTGACATAGTAATCCTGTTAATTCACTCAATAATAGCTGAGCAAAAACCGCGAAATAAAGTAGCGGATCCTGCACGTAGTATTTTTCCAATTCGTGCGGTAATACTCAATCACAAAGCGCGTTATTATAAGCCGATTCCAGGATAAATTCAGCCCTTACGCTGGGGACTACTCTATTATTAGACGCAACGCGTAAAATTTCCTGTTTAATGCATAAATAAACCTAACCTCTACGGCTCGGCCGATTGTCGATAAAATAGCCAGTACATTTGCCTCAGTCTCTCGACCAATACCTCTTTTACTCACGCTTTATTATGGCGATAGCGAACGCAAACAGTCCATTTCGCCCGGTTTGACACGGCCAGCATGCGGTTATTTGTGACTGGGGCAAAGGTTAAGCATCGACATTGCGGATCCTTTTCCCAGATATGCTACGTTTACAGCGCTCATTCGACGCAAGTGCCTTTGCCGACGTCGCCGCTTTCAGAAGCCATAGTGAGAAGGAACTATGACAATGAATTATCAATTAGTGAAGCAAGTCAGAGAAAATAACCCATTAAGAAAAAGCTTCATTGACCTTGCCGTTAAGACTTTTGACCTGTCTTTTGAAGAGTGGTATCAGCAAGGTTACTGGACCGATGCCTATATCCCCTATGCTTTTGTCGAACGCAATAAAGTTATCGCTAACGCTTCGGCCAACATCATCGACCTGCGCTGGCAGGGCGAGCCCCGGCGTTATATTCAGATTGGCACCGTGATGACCGAACCGGACCACCGTAATAAGGGATTAGCCGGCCAGCTTATCCATCACATCCTGCAGGACTGGCAGCAGGAGGCGGACGCCTTCTTTTTATTCGCCAATCCCACCACGGTGGATTTTTACCCCAAATTTGGCTTCACCCGCAGCGAAGAACATCAATATATTATGCCGGTCTCCCCGCGAGCCGGTGATTTTCGTAAACTGGATATGGACAGCGCTGACGATGTCGCCCTGCTCCGCCATTACTATGAAAAATCCAACCCGTTCTCACCGCTGCGGGTGGAGCATAACTTTGGCCTGCTGATGTTTTACTGCTCAGCCTTTATGAAGCATTTTGTCTATTACTCGGCAAAAAATGAGGCGGTGGTCATCGCCATGCAAAACGGTCCGGTGCTGATCTGCTTTGATCTGTTCTGCGACGTGGGCAAGAGCCTGTCGACGCTGGTCAACGAACTGGCCGATGACCACGTTTACCAGGCCATCCTCGGTTTTACCCCCAGTGAAGACCGGCTCGGCGAGTATGAGAAGATAGAGGGAGAAGATATCCTCTTCGTCTATGACCAGAAGGAAAACTTGTTTAAAGACAGGAAGTTGATGTTTCCTTTACTGGCGCATGCCTGACGGCGCCGCGCCGCCAGGCAGATCAGTTATAAGTCACCACGAAGGTCGCGCTGGCGTTCGCTTCGCCCGCAGTCACTGCGGGCCCGTTGACCGCTCGCCGCGTCGGGAGACGTAATCCCGATAGCCCTCGCCAACGTAAATCTGCCGTGGCCGGTAGATGGTCAGCGGCGCCTGGTGCATCTCGTTCCAGTGCGCCACCCAACCGACCGTCCGACCGACCGCGGTGACCACCGCAAACATCGACGAAGGCAGATTCATCGCTTTAAGGATCACCGCGGTATAGAAATCCACGCTTGGCGACAGGCCATTGTCCACAAAATAGGGGTCGGTCAGCGCCACGTCCTCAAGGGCCATTGCCACCTGCAGCAGGCGGTCGGACATGCCTACCTCCGCCAGCACCCGATGGCTGGTTTCACGCAGGATATCGGCGCGCGGGTCACGGTGACGGTAGCGCGAGTTGCCAAAACCCAGCCGGCGAAATGCCTGCGGATCGCGCTTCGCCTGGCGCAGAAACGCCGGAACCTGATCGACGCTTTCAATCTCCTCCAGCATTCGCATGCTCGATTCATTTGCTCCGCCATGCATCGGCCCCCACAGCGACGCCAGCCCGGCGGCGACGCAGGCGAATAAGTTCGCCCCGGAGGAGCCCGCCGCGCGCACCGTAGTGGTCGAGGCGCACTGCCCGTGATCGGCATGCAGCACCAGGATCTGGTTCATCGCCTGCTCGATAACCGGATTGAGAACGTATTTTTCCGCCGGGATAGCAAACAGCATCTGCAGGAAATTACCGGCATAGGAGAGATCGTTGCGCGGATACGCCGCGGGTTGCTCAATGGTGTACTTGTAGCTCATGGCGGCGATAGTGGGCATTTTCGACAGCAGCCGGGTGGCGGCCAGCGCCCGGTGCTGCGGATTTTCCACGTCCAGGACGTCATGATAAAACGCCGCCAGCGCCCCCACCAGGGCGCACATCAGCGCCATCGGGTGCGAGTCGCGACGAAAGCCGCTGCACATGCGGGCTATCTGCTCATGGACCAGAGTATGGCGGGTGATAGTCTCGCGAAAGGTTTGATAGCTGGCCTCATCCGGCGCGTCACCGTTCAGCATGATGTAGGCCACTTCGAGAAAATCGCACTGGCGAGCCAGCTGATCCACCGGATAGCCGCGGTGCAATAGCACGCTGTTTTCCGTATCGATCCACGAGATCGCCGACTGGCATCCGGCGGTGTTGGCGAAGCCGGGGTCATAGCTGCAGAATCCGGACTGATTTAGCCCTCGCATGTCAACTCCCACCGGCCCCCGCGTTCCCGGCACCTGCGGCAGGGCGATGGGCGGTTGTTGTCCGGCAAAAGAAAGCGTTAACGGTGTAGTGCTCATCCTGTTAGTCCCCCAGCAAGCTTATCAGCGACCCGAAGTCATTCTTCAGGCGGAAAGACCAACATAACCAATGTGATGCAGCTTATTCATTGATGTCATCACTATAACCCTGGCAAAGAGGATATTTTGCTGGCCTTCACGGGGAAACAGGCCGTCTTTCCCCAGCCCACCGCCGGATAGCGGCACAAATCGCCAAGGATAAAGGCGATCATCGCTGTCAAAATTTACGTTGAGTAAAGAAAGGATGAAGAGGAGCTACCATGAATTTTGTGCTGTCGATGACCCTTATCTGCATCGCCATCGCCTGGCTGATGATGAGCCTCCTGCCGGTGTAGATGCACCGCTAACCGCCACGCCAGTGGTCTGGATAACCCCTCCTTCAATTGATTTCCGCCGTGGTCTTCGCCTCTGAGGTTTCACAAGAGCCATATAAGAAGTACTGGTTGCATATCAGGCTGTTGCGTTTTCCCGCCGAGGGGTAGGCTAAAGGCCCACTGTTAAGGAGGTGATATGTCTGGACTGATCAATCCACATGCGGCCCCGGAAGAAGCAGCCTATGCGCTGCTGATTGAGCTCGTTCGCGCCCAGCGCGTGCCGCAATATGAAGGCGAAATTTCCGGCCTGCTGGCGATGTACGACGAAGCCGTTAAACACTTTAAAGAGAAAGAGACCGAGCGTTAGGCGTGGACATCGTGGTGCGAGAAAAGCGTGACGCCTGCGGAAGCCGCGCAGGCGTTGGCTGGATAGCGGCTTGGGTCATCAGCTGCCGCGGTAGGTAGAGTATCCGTACTGACTGAGCAGCAGCGGGATATGCAGTTTTTGATTTTGCTTTGTGACATTGAAAATAACCGGAATCACCGGGAAGAACGTATTCATATTTTGGCTTTTAAAATAGTCACCGGTTTTAAACGTCACTTTATACACCCCCGGCTCCATATTCTCCGCCTGCGGATAGAGCGATTTAATCCGCCCATCGGCATCCGTTTTACCGGTGGCGATATGCTGCCAGCTCTCCCCCTGCTGTTTATCCAGCTCAATCTGCACCCCCGGTGAAGGGAGCCCGGTTTGCTGATTAAGAATGTGTACGCTGAGCGTCCCCTCTGGCGCCGCCAGCGCGCTGAAGCTGAGCAGAGAAATTACGGAGGCGATAACTAATTTCATAATCGTGACCTTATTGGGCAAGTGAAAGTGCCCTAACTATAGTCAGCGCGGCGGGGAAAAAAATTAAACTTTTTGTTATCAGTTTGAGTTGATGGGTACTGTCTCCACACACAACACGCTGAACCGGTTTCCTCGTAAGAAGAGGAAGTGTCTTATGAGTAGGTAGCCCCGTGCTCTTAGTAACAGGATACGGTGACACTAAGTCTATCAGGCAGGGGAAATAGATTTGCTGGGTTCAAATATCACAAGGTAAAAAGATATACGCCGTGGCCTCTGCCGCCTCTACCAGAACAGTGCTTACTGCAAATGGGCTGCAGTATTCGAAATAATCATTTAATATTATTTAAACTACTATTCCAGTGTAAGTAATCACCTGGTTCAGATATTGATCGTTATCATTGATTCTCTTGTCGCCACGCCTTAACCATCTCCTTTGTTACCTCTTTCTTGTAGCAAATAGGTGAGTACCCACCAGCTTTGCTCCAGGCACTGCGGCCACCGCACGAGCTGCCGTTCCGGGCGGTATTGAAGGGACAGGCACAAGTACCGGGGTAGGATGCGACAGAATCATCAATAATCCTTTGACTGACCTGATCATCGCTTAAGGAATTCGATTTGGCGATGGAAATATCTGATGCAAAGACGCACACAACAGCGAATACGGAGATGGCGACGAATTTGATGTTCATTCGGATCTTTCCAGGCAGTGGATGAACATCGAGGGTATGCTTTCAAATAGTGTTCAATATTGATCTATAACAACTGTACTTCACGCCAGCTTAAAATGCGATATTTAACCCAGTCAGACAGAACCTAAAGCTATAATGACTATTAGCCTGTTACCGGCAACATATTTTCACATTCCTGCAGAGCGCTTATTCTGCACTCAGCTATAACCAGCATTAACCATTCTGTTCGATATTACAGAGCAGTAATGCTGTACTCTGACTGGCCATCGTCCGACAGATACTACAAGACATTAGAATCATCAAAATGGTCCGTCGATATGCTCACCTGGCACCTAACCATTTAACTGAGCACGCACGTCAAATTGACTCAATTTTTGCAAATTTTTGCAGAAGATGTCCCAAATATGTCCCACAAGGAAAAATCAGCGACTGGAGGAAGTTGATAAGTGATTGATTATTAAATGGCACGCCCTACAGGATTCGAACCTGTGACCTACGGCTTAGAAGAAAGTAGAGCGTTAAATAACACACTGTAATCACACATGTTTTCCGCGTTCGCATCCGGTTTTGTGTCGTTTCGTGTCGTTTGAATACATCCCTGTCTTTATCGTGCATTTCTGTCACGCCACATCTACGACACAGCAGCCTCGAGCTGACTGCGACTAAACAACCGCATTGTCCTGGCGCACATCGCAGATAGTAAACGTCACTACACCGATGACAGTAACATCGTCCAGGGCTTCGTCCTCGATTGCTTCGCCATCTTCGGTAATCAGCGACTTTCCTCTCAGCGTGGCAAGCTCCGTCCCGCCACCGTGCTGGATCAGAACCTGACTTCCCTGCCTTGGTTTCAGGGAGATATCCAGCACAACGTAACCGCCAGACCGTTCGAAGAGCAACGTATTAGGCCCAACATTGCAGATCGAGTTGACAGACAGTCGCTGCTCGACGTAATCCGTCGCGGGTGAAGGAAAGCCCATTAGATCACCCTCCCCATGTTGGCCATCATCCACAGCCTGTTTTCGCTATGGTCAGGCGTCTTATCGACGAAATACGTTTGTTCCCGCGCGGTCCAGGAGTCAGCCTCCACCTCTGTAAAGTGAATGCCGCGCCGGCGCAGCGCGGTAACGAAGTCTCGGGTGTGAAGGTACTGGAACCCCTTGGAACTGCGCAAAATGGACTCGCGGAAAGCCGCGGCGATGTCTGTCTGTCGAAGCATGATCTGCTCTCCAATAAACACTGTTTTTATATACAGTAGTTTTTGTGAGTAAACAGGTCAATACAAGTTACAGCTATCGATCAGATGCACCGATGCAACATAATGATTCTTAATAATCTGTCAGGTGCACATAGATCGCCTTCATATCCACCCTACCTCAACCATAACTTTCTGAGGAGCTGCTATCATGCGCAGAACTGATGGTCACTGCTCAATGACTTCTGATATTTGTGCTCTGCAACTCTCTCGCATGAGTCTGGGTTCTGTTAAAGTCGCTTACTTAACTGATTTCACTTCAATTTGATAATCTCCCTATCAAAGTTGTCAGGCAGGCATGCTTAACTTTTTTCTTAAAATGGTTAACATCTTTTTGCCTGAACACATACAAACGATTTCTTTCCTGATGTATGGTTTGGGTATCTCAGATGAAAACCACTTGCGTTCAAGGAGTAAGATTTGGAACTGAAGATGAGAGATATTTTCGTTACTACCGCGTATAAGCGGTTACCATGCACACATAAATTAATAATTATTAAACAATCAATTTGTATGGAGCTATTATGAAAAACACACTGTTAATACAACAAAACATTAGTTTCGGCAACCCGGGACAAATTACATTCAGAGGAGGAAATAATATTGATAACTTGGTAAATAAAACATTATATTGGGATTCAATTGTTAACTTAAACACAGGATTAGTAGGCTCACCTACCAACCAGGACATTGAAACACTTAGGCGAGAAGGTATTTTCGAAGATGTTAAAGTTGATGTCATCGGTAAAGGTGAGGTTTCAATGTTGGTTGCAGAGGCAACCAAATCAAAAATACTCGCTCTTTTAGATGACAAAAGTATAAACTATATACCTGATAATTTATCACCAAGAGTTCTAGTAAATGAAGGGATCGCTCATAACACAGGCGGTGCTTTAATCCAAATGGTCAATTCCATGCCATTCATTGATGTTAACACACCGTTAGATGAAGTCCTTGAATTCAGGCAATCAAGAAAAGAACAATTAAAACATCTCACAACCACTTTAAACTCTATGGAATTGAGAGTGTTAGAAGCACAAAATCAGGCAATGGAGTTAAAGAAAGTGATGAATGAAATTGACATGGCATGTTTAGAAATATATCGTTTGTATAACGAAAAAAAATTTACATTAATTCCTTCTGCCATAAAATTAAACTTCAACATGAAAAATATACTCGCAGTAGGTGCTTCCGTGTATGCAGGGGCAAGCTATTTACTGCCGCAGACAGGAGCTGCTGTAGCTGCATTGGTTGGTGGAGCGGCGTCAGTCATAAGTTGGGAAGGTTCAGTAAGAATAAAGGGTTCTCATAATACCAATCCTTTTAGCTATACCGCAGAGGTAAGGAAACACTTCAAGTAAATTATACCCGGCAAGTTGCCGGGCATTTTATTTTTACCAAAGACCCCACTGAACCCCGAAGGTATTTTTCAGCCAACGAGCGTTAGCAAGGATTTGCGCATCAGTAAGTTCGAGATTAAAAAGCAGAACAACCGATACGCTCGACCCGCCTGTAAACTGGGTTGTGGCGTAGGACGTACCGATGCGCAACGTTCTGTCAGTTGTTACGGTACGCCCGGCGCTAGACGCTGTTGATGACACTAACGCATCGGTGGTTGGATCGTATGCGATAGATTTCACGGAGGCATTTTTAATAACGCCGCCAGTTACTGCCAGCACTCCAGAAGGGAGATCGGTGGTGGATACCGTGGTGTCAGCCGTTGCAATAGAGGTTCCCATCTGCCCAAAGGCTTTCGCATGGCCGAGGTAATATTGAAACGTATCGCCACTGGTTGGTGACTGGCTATAGTTCGCGAGCAGCACGCCATTCTGCGAATCAGCACCAGGAAGGCTAATCCCCATCTCAGTCATGACGGACGTTGATGGTAACTGGGTATCATAATAATTTGCTGTGGTCGTTGTTGCGTATTTGCTACCAACGACAGGAGTGCCAACCTTCAGCAGCGGGATATTCAGGTTCGCATAGTTAATTAAAGGACTTCCAACCTGATTAGAAAGAAAATAAGCGCCAACCAGACCGGATTTGTTAGGAAGATCTGCAAAGATATCCTCAACAATAAATTCACTAATATTTTTATATCCGGTACCAGGAAAAACAACGTTGGTCAACTTTAGGCTCATGGCATCATTACCTTTTAAAGGAAGTATTTATAAAGCTCGCGTGAAAGGAAGTCTGCCCCGTTATTATTAAGGTGCAATGCGTCATTCCACAGCCCATAGCTGTTAGCCGTCGCATAGGACGATGGAAAATCATCGTACAGACTGAAAAATTCACAGTTGTTTTCTGTAGCAACCTTTCTCATGATGTCGCGGTATGAGGTCAGCGGGTAGCTACCTGTGGCATTACACTGCGGCGGCGCGATCAGCACCAGACACGTGTCCGGCAGCGCTGTTTTATAGGTCTGCACCCAGGATGTTAGCGCTGTATAGAAGTTCGTTAGTGTTCTACCCAAGCGATAATCGTTCGTCCCGATAATCATGAAAATGATGTCAGGGTTCAATTGCTGGGCAAAATATGGAATATACGAAAGCACTTTCGTATAACCATCAGCTGTTATATTCGCGTTTCCGAACTTCTGAATCTCCACACCATTGGATGAGATGGTGGCATAGACCCCGTAGATGACTACCGTGTCGGTATTACCGGTAAGGTCAATTACCAATTGATGCGTGCTATTTGCCAGCCCGGTGATATCAACCTTGGTCACGTTGCCCGATCCTGTTCCCGCGACAACTACCGGAGTGCCCCCATCGATGGTATAGCGAAACGTTCCAAGCGTGTCTTTATAGTAAATTGACAGGCCTGTAGCGCTGACAGAGTTAAGCGTGATCCTGGCTGCCGTGCCGGTTGCATAGAGGCACAGACCATCAAGAGCGCAGCCATACGTAGGCGCCACGGTAGTCTCTGAAGCATCATAAGTCGTCCATCCAGAGATGCTAAAAGTCATGCCGTTTAAGGTATCACCATTAGCCGATGCAAAGTTTATCCATCCCTCACCTGCCTTGGTATAGTCGGAGTACAATATATTTGCCATCATCTGCGGGATAGCTTTTTTCTCAGTCCATGAGTCACCGGTAAAACCGACCTTTAATTTTGATGTGACTGATAATTTGTATTTTGATTTCGCCGTTCTCCAGCGCCACGCCGTCCTTGCATCCGTATATTTAAGAGGCTTCTGGAAAACACCAGAAAGTGCTGCAGAGATAATATCTATCAGGGATGATCCCAACCCCCTCGCAACAAAATCACCATTTTCCAGCCAGAGCGAAACATTGCCATCGGCATCCTGCACCAAAGGTATTAGAGAAGGGGCTACTTCCTCAGAGGGGAGCATTGCAACTTTTTCAGGCAAAATTGTTCCCGATGTCGCAACTTTATCAGAGGTATCATCAGAAATTCCCTTTACTGCCAGATCTCCATTCTCCAGCCATATAGAAACTTTTCCTTCCGCATCCTGCACAACTGGAACCAGTTGGGGGGTTACCGATTCCGAAGGCACCATTTCAGAAATTCCCGTTACAATGCTGCTGGCAGCAGCAGATTTATCCGCAAATTCACGCGATACACCTTTGCCATTTAAATCTCCGTCTTCAAGCCACAAGGCCACCTTCCCTACCGAGTCCTGAACCACAGGTACCAGTTCCGGGAGGACTCTTTCAACAGGCACGCTTTCAAGAGCAAGAGTGGCCTTCTCTGATGCAGAATCGACAGATGCCTGTGACGGCATTTTCCGCCCGGTGGGCTCCAGTGTGCCGGCGTTATTGATTACCTCTACTGCAAGTGCGCTGTCATCCGGGCTGCGGTAATACGTGGTAGAACCCACCGGGATATTCGCTATGTCTGCCTGAGCATCAGCCAGCGTCATATACTGCCGGCTGAGAGGGATCAGGTTCTGCCGCGTTTCCTCGACAACCTTATCCCCTTCCGCCTTAATCCCGTCTACGGTGTAGTGTTCACCGCCGAGGCGATCGGTGTATGTCAACTCTGTGCTGGTAACAACCTTATCCAGCATGGCGCCGGCATAAACTGAGTCCCGGATATCCGTGCTCGGAACGGCGTTATCAGTGGGAGTTGGTAACGGTACTTCAGCCATGGTGCATGTCGCCCTATAAAAGGCGCACGAATCCCTCAGAAATGAATCTGATGATGTGCGCGAAGGTTAGTAATTACTGCTGTGTGTTACGGATAAATCGAGTCTGAATACTCAGTGAGTGAGAGGGTTTGAGTATCGTCACCGTTGGGTTTGGCACTATCGACACGCCAGATTGTGGAGTTCAGTTCCGAGTCGGTAGCGATGAAATACCGGCTGGGGTTTTGTGCCGTGTTGCGGTCATAAATGTTCAGATCGAAGGTATCGGCTGCAGCCTGGAATGCTTGGGGCTTGCCGCTTACCGGATAGGCTCGCCAGCGCCCGCGGTAATTGCCGAGGCTGTCGGTCATCACCACCCACATATCACCGAGTGAGAAGTCGAGACGCTCCGAGGTCGAAAACACGTCACCGGATCGCGCGGTGATATAGCCTGTTTGCTGGGTGTTGTCGTACATGTCAGGACACTGCACAACCGTACCGCGCACCACCTGAGTCGACTCCAGCACTTTCACCGTCATGGTCAGGCGTGAGTAGAGAATTTTTCTCGCCTCAAGCCAGGCCCGGTCTATCGCCTGAGTGGCGTTTCGGCAGCCGTCAAGGCTGATCTGCATCGCATTAACCGTGGCGTCCACAACCTCAGTGATCCCGCCGCTGTCGATCTGCAGGTAGATGTACGCCTTTTTGTTCGTCAGCGGGTCTACGTAGTCCAGCGCCACGCCGTCGTAACCACCAGGGAGAGACATTTGCCAGGCGACTTTGTACTCGTCCCAGAACATGTTTGAGCGCGCAAAAACCGCATCGGGATTTGTCACCTTCTCATCGCGCCAGAACGTCAGCACATCACCGATATTGTTGCCGTCGACGCGGGCCACATTGGCAATCGTAGCTATGCGCTCACCCAACGGCTGCTTCTCATCCGAGAAGGTGTAATCGAAATACCCAAGCTGAGCATCCGGCAAAGAGTCTGCAATGGCATAAAGAGCGGCGACGTCAATACTGGCTACGTCCTGCTTACCGACAACCACCCATTCGTGAAGGATAGCGTCAGCAAACGACCGACTTGGCCGCAGCGTGTAATCAACCGCGCCGGTTGTCCGGTCGTAGCTGATGGTATGCCGCTGCGCCAGCATGTTGTACTTCTGCTCGCGGTTTGAGTTGCTGTCGTTCGGCCCCTTAATCGTAATGCGGGCAATGGTGTCCTCCGGATACACAACATTTTCCCGTACGTTAACTGCGTGGATCGCCATAAGAGTCACGACGTTGGCGTCATTGCTGTTATCGAGGCGCTCGATGGTCACCGCATAGCGCCCCGCCCCGGCAGCTGGGACGAACTTATGCGTTGTGCGGAAATACCGGGTAGTCACCTGGAAGTCGTTATCGAAGAAATAATCGTGCTGCTCTGACGTACCCGGCACCTGATTATTGTCATCATCGACCTGCCAGAACTTAATCCGGTATTGCGTTGTGCCGGCCGTCGCACCGAGCTGGACCAGCACATGCACCCAGACCTGAGTGGAGACAATCGGCGACACTGACGGCCCGATAACCAGCGGTGTCTGGTCATTCAGTGTGAACAGCGTCGGGTTGATAACTGCATTGCCCGGCAGAGACGTAATCTCTCCGGATAGCTCGCCAATATAGAACGTCGTGTAAGAAAGCGTGTCGTCACCGATAAAGCTCTCCGAGGAGATGATACTCCCGGCGCCGGTGACGTTTCGTGTGACGCTTGTGCCGCCGTCGTTCCAGGTGACATTGATGACGAATGACACGGGGTGTGGCACCGCCAGCGCGGCGAAGTATGCAAAGTTGTCATCGTTCGACAGCACAATGGCTTTGAGCTGATTACTCTCGATCGCCACCGATGTCGGCGCGGTCGTGGTCGCGGTCTGGGCCGGGAAGTCCTGGGATTCGTTTAACCCGGGGACTGTCTCGTTATCGACGTCATCGAACTGATACCCAACCTCAATCGTTCCGATCACGTCACCCGGGTTATAAATCGCAGAACTGGCTCCCGCCAGGCTGCCGAGGTTCGATTCCGAGTAGCGGATCGAGGAAATGGTGTACCGGCCATAACCTACCTCGAACCACTCCGTAAGCTGTTTGTTATTGTCGACAAACTCGAACAGCGCCTCCTGAATCAGGTCAGGAAAGACGCGGCACTGGCCGTAAATGTTCGGGCGCCCCTTGTAGAGTCGCGCGCGATTCGTCTGGCCGGTCAGGTCATTATTGGGGGATTCGCCTGTCGCCACCGATACTGACGCGCTGGGCTTATTTGACAGGCCGAACACCTTCAGCGCGCCGGAGAGGATTTTCGTGACCGGACGCAATATCGTGGTGATGAGCTTTCCCACCCCGCCCTCTGGCTGGTCGAACACAGCCACGACGTCGCCGGATCGCAGTGGCCGGCTGATATCGTAATCATCAGGCAGCGCACGGCCATTCAGCTTCACGACAACATCGCGGTGCAGCTGCAGAGAATCCAGCAGGCTCACCAGTGTGGTGCCGGCATCTACCGTCCCCCGCTGCAGCGGCGCGCCAGGCAGCCTCTGTAACTCATATCGCACCATGCACCATGTACTCCACTTTGCTGTAAACCTTCAGTAATACCAGCGGGCTGTCGCAGCGCACGAAACCGAATTCGCCGCGGGCATGCAGGCACTTAACCGGGCTGATCATCACACCGATATGCGCCGGCACTTCGCCGCGGTAAAAAACGGCGATGCATCCGGTGGTCGCCACCGGCACGCGCCGCCAGTGGGTGCGCTCATGTTCGTAGCAGGTGATGAACTCTGCGCCAGATTCGTACCCGGCGATATGGTGCAACTCCAGGCCGAGCACATGCCGGTAATACAAAACGACGAGTCCCCAGCAATCCATCTGCTCAAAACTGCAGGCGCGGTTAGCCCAGGGCTTACCGTTAACAAGCCCGATAAAGTCGATCTGTGTCATACGGTGATTAGCCCGGGATAGTCTTTCGTGGTGTAAATGATGGAGTTGGCCAGCGTCAGTGGATTGGTCTTGCCGGCGGTCACGGTGACATTACTGGCATCGGCGGAAATGTCGCTAACATACAGCGTCCAGTCTTTCAATGACGCCGTGTCACCGATCGCGTTCCACTGCTGATACAGGCACTTTATCGGCGTCATGCGCGCCGCGCCGCGCCAGCTTTTCAGTGTCTGCCTCACGTGCTCCGTGGCTGCGACAAACGTTATGGTCATTGATATGACCGCCGTTCCGTCCTGCGCCGGCTCGGTCACGCTGAACCGCGCAGGCTCGAATGAGTTCCCGCCAAACGTCGCCGGACGAAACAGGTTATTTACCACCCGGTAATAACCAAACGCAGGATGATAAAACTCCACCGTCTGTTTGATGTCGCTCGCCGGACGCCTCTCTTTCCATTCTCGTAATGTTGGCATTAGTCAGCCCTCGGCATCACTTCGGTTATCAGGTAATCCAGCCAGCATCCATAGCCAGGCTGGGCCTCAACAATCCAGTCGTCATAGTCCTCGGTAATGTCCTCGATGCCGTTGCTGATAACCGTTGCTGTCCAGGTGACAATGTTGCCGTTTTTGCTGGTCTGCACCGGCATATCGACGAAATGCAGCGTTTGCTGCTGAACGCCCTGCGTATCACCCAGGTCGATCGGCATCTGGAACCAGTTACGCCCGCGGTCGCAGTACGTCGGCGAGCGAAGCCACGACTTAAACCTCTCGGCCTGCGTGAGCGTGAATATCCACTGCAGCGTCCAGGTCGCTTTCAGGTCCGTGGTGATCGGGGTGATTATCAATGGACCGACTGCCGTCTGCGTCGTCTGCCAGGCTGTATCCTGCGTCATGTTCTGATCGACGCGCTGGGGAAGCGGCAGGAACGGAGGGTATTGAACTGTTGCCACGTTTCCTCCGGGCATTAAAAAACCCGCCGGAGCGGGTTTGGTTTAGTAAGTGGCTTGCGCTTTGCGGCTTAGTCCAAATGTCTGCTGCATCTGAGAGGATACCGGGCCGCCTCTTTCCATGTCGGTGATCAGCAAGTCCACCACCGCACTACCGTCCTGCATGTAGCCGTTGGCACTCTGAACGGTGGCGCCGGTAGACTGGTTGATGACGTTCACCTGCACGCTGACCCCTCCTCCTGACTGCATATCCTTATTGCTGATGACCTTCCCGTTATCGCCAGGGATCATGTACTGCTTGCCGGTGCTGGCCTGGTAAATCTCTGGCTTCCCTTTCTCGCCGACCTGATACAGTCCGCCGGCTGATACCGGGCCGCCGTTGTACCGCGCGCCCGCTATTGAAAGGGCCTGCGCCATGCCAACTGTTGAAGCTATTCCTGCCTGAGCGGGGATAGCGTTAGCGCCAGCCGTGGCAAGGGAGGTCATTGCAGCAGCCGGAGCCATGGATGCGGCTATTAGTTGCCCTTGCGCAATAGCCATTCCAGAAGCGGCGGTCATTCCAGCCTGCCCCATAATTACAGACTTCAACCACTCAACTCCCATCTGGACAAAGGAGTTGATAACGCTGTTTAGGACAGTTGATCCGAGTGAGCTCATGGCTTCGCTGACAGACATACTGCCAGTGAGTATGCCAGTGAGGGCATTAGAGGCGTTTCCTGCAAATGAATCAAATGCCGCAGCAGCTACCTCATATCCTGCGTTTTGTTGCCTCCATATCTCCCACTGCGCCGCTATGCGCTGTTGTTCGTACTGAGTGTTAGCGGCATTCATCAGTTCAAGACCGCGCTGGGTTATCTGCCCCTTCTGCGTCTCGAACTGCTGGATGAGAGCCAACTCCTGAGCATGCTGATTAGCCAGCTGTTGGACAGGGTCAATCTGCCCCCGAGCTTCCTGCATGGGGCTTACAGTTTGCTGAGCGCGTATCTTAGCCAGATTAACCTGGTGCTGAGCCTCCAGTTGCTCACTGGTCTGATTGTACTGCTGCTGAGTGATTTTTTTGGCGGCCAGTGCAGTTTGCAGATCTTTAACATCCTGCTGGTAAGACGCATTCTCTCTGGCTTCAGGGAGCAGTTTTTCTGCCGCAGCCTGGGCTTTGAGGGCATTAGCCGTATCCCATATTTCTCCACGGTATTTACCGGCAAGAGCAATTTGCTCTTGGGTGGCTCCCTTACCTAGTGATTGCTGAGCCTGTAATACTGCCTGCTCCCGGCTTAACTCCTGCGTTGAGCCAGCAGCGAGTTCTGATTGCTGCTTCAAGTTGGCTAGTTTTTGGGCTACTGATTCCTGCTGGTTAGCAAGTTTCTTAGCCTCAGATTCCGCTTCCTTTGTGGCCTTTTTGTTATTTTGCTGCGCTTGTTGAGCATCGAATTCAGCTGCTGCTCTGTCACGAGCAAGGTTAACATCCGCCTCTGATCCACCGAGTTTCCTAATGTCCTGCTCAGCCCTTAATTGCGCTCGCTTCCTGTCATTAAGCTCGCTCTGAAGTGTTACCTGATCCTGTAGTTTATCCAGATACTCCTGAACATCTTTCGGGCGTTCAACCATGAGGCTGCTGGAGTTGAATTTATCTTTTGCCTTGGCCGCAAAATTAATCATATCTCCCAACTTGCTCATCATGCCGGCAGCAATTCCCGCTTCCTGCCCATCCCTGCGCAGCAAATCGATACCTTGCTTCATCGTTCCGTTTAGCGTAGCGCGACCAATGTTAATAGCGTTTTGGGTCTGGCTTAGCCTGTTCTGAGCTTTCTCCAGCTCAAGGGTAGCTATAGCTAGGTTATCCTGTGCGCCGCTAAGCGCCTCGGCAGCCTGCCGCCCTCTCGTTGTATTCGTACCCCAGTTTGCAATTTCTCGCTGCTGTCGCTGGACAGCCGATGTCGCGTCATTGAATTCCTTTTGTGCGTCTGATACCGCGTCACTTAATTCAGGCAGGCTTTGGCTTAGCTTTCCTATCGTTGCCGCCAGCTCTGTATGCGACATCGTCTGGAATTTTGAGCTCAGATCGTTAACGCTATCTGCAAGGGCATTAGCGTCATTCCTGGCCTCTTTTGCGCGCTGTGAAAAGTAAAGGATTGCACTAGCAGCAAGCATTGCCGCTCCGGCAGGCCCACCAATTAACCCGAGAGCCCTGCTAGCCAGGCTGGCACCAGATGAGAGAGCCATTTGAGCAGCCCTGTTTGCCGCCAGTGCTCGATTATAATTATCAACCGCACCGGCAGCCGCAACCCTGGCAACGGACAAGCGCTGTTCAGCTGCCGCAGCGTTGGTTTCGCTGATAGCAGTAAGGCGCATCATTTCTGCGAGCCTTATCTCATCTAAGGCCCGTTCTTTTGCGACCGCCGCAGCCCTGAGGTCTGCCGCTGCCTTATTCGCGGCAGCCTGAGCTGCTAATGATTCTTCTGCTGAAAGCGTGCGTGATGCGACAGCTGCTTTGATTTTAGCCGCAGTAGCCATAGTTAAGGCGCCGACGTACCGACTCCCAAGAATAGCCGCGACGCCTGTCAGCAAAGCGCTCAGGCCGCCGATATTTTCACTGATAGTAACGACCGCATCACTGAAAATTGCCGCACCGGTTTTTACGGTAGAGTTTTCGCCGAAAAACTTAGTGACGTTATTGCCCGCAACCTGAATAGCCTGGCTGATAGTCGTGGTTGTGTTAGCAAACTCAGCTCCGATAACCGATCCCTGAGATAAAAGACCCTTAACCACTACGTCAGTAGTTAGCTTGCCTTGAGCCGCCATCGCCCTCAACTCGCCAATCCCAACACCTAAAGAATCAGCCAAGGCAACCATAAGGCGACTACCCTGCTCAGCTACCGAGTTGAATTCCTCACCCCTCAGAACACCAGAGGCAATACCTTGGGACAACTGGATGATTGCGTTTTCTGCTTCCTGGGCTGTAGCGCCGGAAACGACAAAACCTTGGTTAATTATTGTGGTGAGCTTTGCCAGATCTTCGGCTGATGTATTGTACTGCCGCGTCCCTCTTTCCAGTCGAGCATACAATGTAGCAGTTGCATCCAGACTACTTCTGGTAGCCTGAGTAACATCAAAAACTCGCTGGGTTACGTCTGCTAACTGCTCTGATGGCCGAAGAGAGTTGGATAATTTGTTATTAACCGTGGCCCATGCGTCAGCATATTCAGCCACCTGCTGGACAGAAAGAGCTGCTGTCAGTGCAACCGCAACACGGGACAAGCTCGACATCGAACGCTCTGTGGTATCAATGGAGCGTGATGTTTTATCAAATCCCCGTTCCATCAGATCAAGGCGCTGGTTAACGCGCTGCTGAGCGGTAAGTAGCCCGCGCACATCCATTTCAATGTCGTAATAAATACCGCCAGCGTTCTCAGCCATTTTCTTTTCTCCGGGCAATAAAAAACCCCGCCGGAGCGAGGTTGGTTAATTCAATCCATAATTAAATCAATCTTCTCCTAAGCGCACTGCTGAGCATGGAGTAAAACTGTGTGCATCTGAAATATATCCACTGACCTTTTGAGGGTTGTATGCAACTCTCATTGAACCACCATTGAAGGTTATAGAATACTCTCCATTTTTAAATGATGCCCTTTCACCCTGGTAATACGATTCTCCAATCATAACAAGCGGTTTATAGCCAGTTGAAAACCCTACACTACCAGCCCATCCACATTCAAGAAGCATGAAAAGATGAGTCTCCTTGAGGAAAAATTTATGTGCCTCTTTACCGCCCCACGGAATGGATGCAATTCGTTTCATTTGCTCTTTGACGTCTGATTTTGTTCTATCTAGGCCATCTTTAGCGACATCAACTGAGCATTTATCCCACTGCTCGGTGGTTTTTTTTATTCGGTCAGATATCGCAAAGTTAGATTTGTCCTGGCTAGCGGCAAATACCTTTGTTTTATCATCAATGAAAATCATACCATCTTTCTTTTCAGTCAGTGGTGGGCTTACTACATAAGAGCCTCCTGGCCTATATGCTGTAAAAGATTTTCCGTTGAATATCACATTTGCGCTGCCTTTAGTGAGAAGAGTTGGAGGTGAAGAAAAATCCCCGACTGCATACTCACAAACAAGATTTTCATTAGCCACAGCCACGCCTGAGGCCATCAAAAGACTAAGCGCAATAAAACCCCTCATATCCCTATCCCCACTGGTTAGTTTTGGACAGATTAGCAGGGATGAACGGGAGGAAAAAGCCCACCTGAGTGGGCTGTCTTTTAAGCTATTCAGCCCTTGCAAGCTCAATGGCTTTGATGTTTATGTCAACCTTCTTTTGCGCATATGAGCCGTGATACTTTAGCGCGCCCGCGTTGTATGCAAGAGCCGCCTGTATTGGGCAGTCGAACATACCTAAACGTATGTTTTTCTTATTGTGCGCAACAACTGCCATCCATTTAGCTTCCCGTGACGCCCAAAAGACACCGATAAAACCAGAGCTATTGTTTTTTTGCATGCCAACATTAGACATGTTTTGGCTTCTGTTGACACACCGTAGGTTTTCTATGCGGTTGTCACACTTATTGCCATTAATATGATCCACATCGCCTTCAGGCCATAACCCATGATGCATGCACCATATAACCCTATGACAGAGGTGATGCTTCTTGTTCACACGGACATATAAATATCGTCCGTTCAACGAGCTGGACGCCTCCTTTCCGGTAAACCTGCCATTAAATCGGTTCATAGCGACTTCGCTAGTGAAATGATGGATTGGACGGCGTCTCCAGGAAAGCAATCCTGTATCAGGAGCATAATCAAAGCATTCTAAAAGATAGCGCTGACTTAAATGGTCATTCATTCTAAACCTCGTAGCAGGTTCCGTAGATGGCAGGTGCGCCAGAGCGGTCTACGTTCCGCCTTTTCGGGAGCTACCCTAGGCGCTTGTTCATTTTACCAGCTTCTTCAGCTGCAAGCATTGCATTCCAACGTTTATCATCCTCACTCATTACGGAGTCAAACTCCTCTCTGGTGAAGCCCTTTTGGTTTGGATATTTAGCATTCAGAAGTAAGCTGAATTCTGTCATCGTGAGGTTCTCAGCCTCTTCCCGGCTTATGCCGAAATGGTTACGGGCCGCCATGATGTAGTCGGCGGCGCGGAATTCTGCGGTTGTCTCGTTCGTTTCGTAACGCTGCAGCTTGCGCACCTTCGCTTTGCCGATGATGCCGTGCATCATCAGGTTTTGCGCGACGATGACCATACTTTCCGGCGGCATGCTGCCCGGGCGCCAGACGAAGCCACGCTTGCGTGATTTCCCCGGCTTCATCCAGCCAACCAGATCGCCGATATCATCGTCACAACATGCTGTCAGAACCGTGTGAGCTGCCATGATCGCTTTGCGTGACAGAAGCCCGCTTTGCATAAACCGCAGGACGCAATCAGGAAGGCGACTGTACTCATCGCGGATATAGGCCTCAGCTGCGCGCTGCGCGAATGGCGTCGCCTCGTCATTGCACAGGTCATAGAACGCCTGGACAATTTCCTCTGGCTCACCGATTCGCGCCATGTTGCGAAACGACGGCCGGAAAAAGAATTCCCGGTCACCGGTACCGATAACGCATTCGCCTAATTCTTTAATCGGGGTCATAGTCGCTCCATAAACAGTATCAAGGGCGCAGAACGCCCTTTGTACTATTCACGAAATAGTCTGAGGTTAACTGATGGTGACCGCACAGGACGCAGACGTGATCTTGACTGGTGTCGCCGAAGAATCGGTGACTTCACAGGTATAAACCCCGGCATCACCAGAAACAGCGCTGGCCTTGTTGAAGGTCGCCGTTGTTTGCCCGCTGACAACCGTGCCGTCTTTCTTCCAGACGTAGGTGTAAGGCGAAGTGCCACCCTCAACCACGACCGACATATTCAGAGCCGATCCGGCCGCCACGCTCTTGGTGGTCGGCAGGTTGGTGGTAAACGCCAGCGCCGGCGGAGCGACCTCAAATACCACGGTGTCTGCATCAGCTACTTTCCACTCTCCGGAGAAGGTGGAAATATCCGAGGTGCCGAAATCACCAGACCATGAGGTGGTGTTGAAATACCCCATGATATAAGTGCCAGCGTCTTCACCAGTGAAGTCGAAGCGGACCCAGACTGTCGGCTGACGGCCGGCCTGCACTTCATCGAAAATATATTTCGAGATGGCAATAGCGCCGATTTCCGTCGTCTTGTCTTTCTTGCGGAACTCACCTTCTCCTGAGATGGTGAAGTCCATATTGTTGACCAGATTCTCAACCAACCCCTTCGTATCGTCAGCCTCAGAGGTGACGGTATTCATGGAGTAGTCGAAGCCCTTGGTGGTCATGGCGCCGAGTCGCTTCCATTCGGAAAGCGCAGGAACCGTATCAGCACAGCCAAAAGCCATGCGGAGCACGGCCACCTTACCAATCAGCTTGCCGGTGTCATTAGCGCAGCCTTGCATGTATGCCTCTCAATTAAAAAAGGCCGCCATATGGCAGCCTGATGGGTGATTCTGGCGGTTTATGCCGCCCTGGTTTCAATATCTTCGGTGTTTCTCGACAACTCACGGCGAATTTCTGACGTGCTTTTATCACCATCCCATTTCGAGAGGTGTTCGTCGTGAGCAATGAGCCCAGATGTCTTTGCAGCAAGACTTTCGCGGGAATTAGCGAGGACATCCGCATACTGGTAATGTTTTCTCAGCACTTCCTGAGCATAGGAAGCATCGAAGGGGTAAATCATGGTTACTCCCCGTATGTGCAGGAGACGAGCAGCCGGGTTACTAACCGGCCCTCTTCGGTGGGGATCGGCGCTGGTACATTACCGACAAGCCGCAGCGCGCCAACGCAATCATCGGCGCCGGACTGCGCGCTAATGTACTCGACAATGGCGTTTACCGCGGCGTCAGCAGCATCGGGATTAGCTTTCGAGGAGATCACATCAACCATCACATACCAGTCTCCGCCGAGGTCAAAGGTGATATCGGTGCCGCCTGAAGACCGGAATACGATGAACTGATCAGTATCTTTGCCGGTATCGCGCCATTGCCGCCACTGGACCTTAAACCCCGCGGTAAGCCCCTCAGTCACAAACAGGTCTTTGAGGCGCATATACATCGGAGGGGTCATAGCGAAAGCTCCTTCTTCACCACCGCGTCAATCTGGCTGCGGGCATCCTCGAAGCCCTTCGTTAAGAACTCCTTGCGGGCCGTTGCTCGCGTGAAGTTCTGTTTCACTGCCGGGTCATGGACATACACCGCATAGTTGGCTGAGTAGCCGACTCGCCCGGTTACCCTGGTGCCGTTAGCCGTGATTTCTCGAAACTGGCTATTGATGAGCGTCGACGTATCGATCGGAGTGTAAAGCGCGGCCTGCGCGCTGCCGATAAGCATCGCAGACTGCAACGCGCGCACGACTTTACGCCCCTGGACGTCTTTGATGATGCGATCGAGGTTGGCCTTGGCCTGGCGGATGCCGCGAACTTTAGCGCCCATAATCAGACTCCCGTAATCAGTGCGAAATCGTCCGCCAGTCGCTCGAACGTATCTGCGAACTGGACGATCTGCCGAATCTCGTCGGCCTCATCCGGCGGTGCTGCATCGGTCGAAGCGCCAATCAGGATGTAATCTCCCTCCCGCGCCGTTGCGTACTCGGTCCATATCGTGTTTTTAACAACGAGCTCCCGGCCAAGGTCACCGATTTTTGCAGAGAGACCACCCTGGTAGTCGCAGAGGATAGCGATCGGCGCTTCCCACCCGTACGGCTGACCTCCGCCGTCGGTATCGCTACCGTCAGCATCGCGTATGCGCCGCCAGATTGTCGCTGTTGCCGTGTATGACCAATTAGCTACCGAAGACATCAGTCATCCCTCCATCGCAGCACAGCGGTGCCTGTGGCGCGTATGCGGTCGCAGTTGATGAACCACTCACCGTCGCTTTTCACGTACGCCGTAGTTTGCTGGCCGGTATCGGTGATCACCCACACCCGGGTAAACGTCCGCGGCAGCCGTTGCTGAACTGAAACCCACGCCATTAGCAGCCCCCGACCACCATAAACAGGCCCACACTGTTGCCGGCGCTGATCGGAAGTTCACTGGTGCAGCCGCTGGTATCCAGTTTCGCCAGCGAGTCACGCAGCCAGGTGATGCCATCGTCACCGTAATCGAACGAGCGGGACGCGCCGGACGGAGCGCCCTGCGATTTGATGCGGCGGGCGCCGGATGACGTCGCCATGAGCGCAGCGGCATACATCAGGATCAGCTTTGCCGAACAGTCGTCATATCCCGCACCATCGAGGCACGGGATAATCTTGTTCACCACGCAGAGAATCGGATCAAGGAGCGCGGCGGGGATGGCGTAACCCAACTCACCGAGGAACGCCTGCACGTCTGCCGCTGTGATTGGGTCAGCCATGGTTATTTCGCCTTCTTCGATTTGCTGGCAGATTCTTCCTTCTGCTCTGCCTGCTCTGCCTGCTCTGCCTGCTCTGCCTGCTCTGCCTGCTCTGCC
>ERZ1106969.672-NODE-672-length-32340-cov-4.197615_pt1 | contig 32340 bp, 27 predicted proteins | sample MGYA00403685_ERZ1106969 | MGnify/ENA primary metagenome ERZ1106969 (study PRJEB35170, sample SAMEA104062416) | human gut metagenome | biome: human gut; feature: human-associated habitat; material: faeces | place: Denmark | collected 2012-05-18 ... | reverse complement strand
TTCAGGAATCCCTGGATTCAGGCATGAATGACCATATTTCCAAGCCGATTAACATAGAGGAATTAATCGATACGATCACGAAATACATTGTATAACAAAAACCGCAGGATGACTTTTTAAAGAATGCCATCTTGCGGTTTTACTCTCGATACTGACTCTGACCCGGGGGGAGGTGCGGCTGTGCGCGGCGCTGTCGGTCGTGGTGGTCATCGTGTTCGTACTGTTTTACAACAAGATCTTCGCCGTCACCTTTGACGAGGCTTTCGCCAAGGCGGTCGGTACAAAAGCGAACCTGTACAATCTGCTCATCGCAGTAACGATCGCGGTCGTTATCGTGCTGGCGATGAATCTGGTCGGATCGCTGCTCATTTCCGCGCTCGTTATTTTTCCGGCGCTTTCAGCGATGCGCGTGTATCAGAGCTTTCGCTCGGTGACGATCTGCTCGGCGGTGCTGTCGGTGTTCTGCGCGGTGTGCGGCATCCTGCTGTCCATTCTGGCGGGCACGCCGGTCGGCTCGACCATCGTTGCGGTGGATATCGCGGCGTTCGGCCTGTTTACGCTGGCGGGACGGCTGAAAGGCGGTGCAGCAGCATGAGAAAAACGCTTTGCGCGCTGCTCTCCGGTGTTCTGGCGCTCTCGCTCTGCGCCTGCGGTCAGACGGTCGAGGATATCCGGACCGACACGCAGCAGACTGCCGCAGCAGATACCCAATCCGGCGCCGGTGATACGGTTGACCTGACCGAGCTCAGCGGCACGATGCTCTATTCCGAGCTGGCGAACATCCTGTATTACGACCCGGACAGCTATTTCGGAAAGACCATCAAAATGACCGGACGGTTCGGCGTATACGAGCAGCTGGACGGGAACGGCAATCCGATTCCGGATGCGCCGGTGCAGGTGGCATGCGTTGTCATGGATGCGACCGCCTGCTGTGCACAGGGTCTGGAATTTGTCTGCAGGGACGATAAGACCTATCCGGACGATTATCCGGCGCGCGGCGCGGATATCACGGTCACCGGGGAGTTCGAGTCGTATCAGGATGCGGACGGGATTACCTGCTATCGGCTGGTCGATGCGGTGTTATCTTAAAACAGAAAAAAGAGTTGGCATCAGCAAGATTATCTGCTGATGCCGGTCAGCTGCACGACCTGCACATCCTCTGCCGCACGGCAGCGAAACCTTGAAAATGTGATTCAACCGTAATAACTCGCTCATAAAATGTGAATCAACTGAAAATTCTCCCTTTCATTTTGTGCAGACAATTGCATTTCTTCCTCTGTCGGGGTATAATACCCTCATAAGAGGTGAACCCAAATGCTTTATCTAAAACGCAAAATCGACGCTTTTCTGTCGGAATGGAAAGCAAATCCGGATAAAAAGCCGCTTATCGTCAAAGGGCCGCGGCAGGTCGGCAAGACCGAATCCATTCAGCGCTTTGCCGCAGAGAACTACACGAGCGTTATCACGATCAACTTCGTGGAGGAGCCAAAGTACAAAATGATCACCGCGGACGGCTACAAAGCGGCGGATATCATCAAAAATATCTCGCGTATCGACCCGTCTAAGCGGTTTATTGAGGGCGAAACCCTGATTTTCTTCGATGAACTGCAGGAGTTTCCCGACATTGCGACCGCGCTCAAATTCTTCAAGATCGACGGCCGGTTCGACGTCATTTGCAGCGGTTCCATGCTCGGTCTCAACTACCGTAAAATTGAGAGCAACAGTGTCGGCTATAAGACCGATTACGAAATGTTCTCACTGGATTTTGAGGAATTTTTGTGGGCCGGCGGCTACGATGATGCCTTTATTGACGATATGCTGACGCACATGCGCACGCTGACGCCGTTCAACGAACTGGAAATGTCGGTCTGCGGCGAGCTGTTTCTCAACTACTGCATTCTCGGCGGCATGCCCGCCGTTGTCCGCGAGTTCATCGAAAAGGGCACGTTTGAAGGCTCACTCGAAACCCAGCGCCAGCTTATCGCGGACTACAAGGAGGATATCCGCAAATACGCGGACGGCATGGACCAGACCCGCATTTTGAACGTGTTTCAGCACATCCCGGTCCAGCTTGCCAAGGACAACAAGAAATTCCAGATTTCCAAGGTCGCATCGGGTGCGCGTTTCCGCGATTACCGCGGCTGCATTGAGTGGCTGAACGATGCCGGCATGGTCAACATCTGCTACTGCCTGAATTTCCCGGAACTGCCGCTCAAGGGCAATTACGACGAGACAAAGTACAAGCTGTATTTTGCGGACAGCGGCCTGCTCGTCGCCATGCTCGATGAGGAAGCACAGGAGGACTTGCGCGCCAACAAAAACCTCGGCGTGTACAAGGGCGCACTGTATGAGAATGTGGTCGGTGAGGCGCTCGTCAAGGCCGGGTATCAGCTGTATTACTACAAGCGCGAGGATTCCACGCTCGAGCAGGATTTCTTCGTCCGCACGGCATCCGCGCTCATTCCGGTCGAGGTCAAGGCCCAGAGAGGCACGGCGAAATCTCTCCGCACACTCATCACCAGTGATAAGTATGAGGATATTCATTATGGCATCAAATTTACCGCCGGAAATATCGGGTTCAGTGACGATATTTATACGTTTCCGTACTTTTGCGCGTTTTTGCTCAAACGGTATCTGGCGGGTGAGCAGAGCGGGAAGTTGTAACTTTGTGACGTTATAACTTTATAACTTTACGCTCTGATCGGTATAGAAAAAAAGAGAAACTGCAACCGCAGTTTCTCCTTTTTTCATTACTTATTTGCTGCCTTACAGCCGATATAGAAACGTCATAATCTGCACTCTGGTGCAGTGCTGGTTCGGCGTCACAGTGAGAGCGGTCGGGTTGATGGTAAACGCCCCGCTGTCAGATGCCAAATCGCTTACCGCTTCAAATACCGAGAGTGTCAACTGACCGCTATCTCGTCTACAGTTTGAGTCTAAGCAAATAACATAAATCTCCTCGGAACCATACCCTATATTCTATCCGTCTAATCCGAATATAAATCGTTCTAACGTATGAGATGAAAGGTGGATGTGACGCTGTAAATCAACAGTATATAACTTTATAACGTTGTAAAGTTATAACTTTTATTTAGATAAATATTTTATAAAATACAAAATTCCGACAAAATACGCCTTATTTTGTCGGAATTTCTTGCATATAAAGTTCTAACGTTACAACTTTACAACGTTACGCAAAAAACTGATCGAGTGCCTGCCGTACCAGCTCGGACATATCGCAGTCGCGGTGGAAGGCTGCCGCCTTGAGCTGCTTATGCTGCTCCGGGCGCAGACGCACGGTCACCTGCACGGTGGAGGCTTTCTTCTTTTCCGCAGTCGGCGCGGCAGCGGTTTCCTGTGCCGGCTGCGGCTCCTCGTCCTTGCGGCCGATCATATTCTTGAACATTTCCTCTGCACTGAGTCTTGCCATTACTGTTCCCTCTCCTTCTCCACAAACTCCTTGACGAAATTCAGACAGTCATTCACAAAATTCCGGCTGGCCTCGGAAACGCGCTCGCCCTTGGTCTGTGCCTTGCTCTCGATGTAGTCAAACACGTTCTCCTGCACAGCCTGCGCTTCCTTGATGATCACGTTGCTGCGGATGGTCGTGCGGTAAACATCCGCGCCCATGTAGTCCGCGATCTTCTCGGTCAGCTCCTGAACAGTCTTGGTGACGCGGGTGCGCTCGGTGCGCGTGAGCAGCACGCCGTCGATCCTGAGCGCCGGATTGGTGTATTTCTTCACCGACTTGTAAGTATCATACAGCTGGGTGATGCCGGACGCCGCAAAGGTCTCCGCCATGGTCGGGATGAGCAGATAGTCGGCAGCGGTCAGGGCGTTCACGGTCAGCAGGCCAAGCGACGGCGGACAGTCGATGAGGATGTAATCGTATTCCTCGGCTACGCCGGTCTGCTCGTCGCGCAGCTTCTCGCGGAGCGTCATCTCTTTGCCGACGTTGTGCAGCTCCTGCTCAATGCCTGCAAGGATGGTATTCGCCGGAATGATATCGCAGCTGGGCGTGTGCTGGATGGCCTCCCGCGCCGAGACCGTACCCTTCATGACCTCGTACATGGTTGCGCTGTCCTGATTTTCGGCAGCTACCGACATCGACAGGTTGCCCTGCGGGTCGCAGTCGATCGTCAGCACGCTGAAGCCCTGCTTTTTCAGACCGGCCGCCAGAATGCCGGTCGTTGTGGTTTTCGCCACGCCGCCTTTCTGGTTGGCCAGTGCAAATATCGCAGACATGTTCTCCACCTCTTTCAACTTTATAAAGTTATAACTGTTTAACGTTACTCTTATTATATACCTGTGCAGTTATAACGTCAAGACTGTGTAACTTTATAACGTTATCTCTTTCTATAAGTTCAGAGATTCGTTCATATCGTGTATTTCTTACTCTTTTCTCTCCTTTTCTGTCAGGAATATTGAGTAGTGAAGTTTGAATAAAGAAGTTTTAGTAGGTAAGGATTTTAGTATATCAGCCTGTTTTGCATCTGCTCAAAAAGCATCTTGTCTTTCAGCATACTGCCTGTAAATAGAGTACCCTGTAAAATCAGGGTAATGGTATGACAGACAAAGAAAAATGACGGCTTTTCTGCCGTCATCGGTGTTTGGGGATGGAAATATGATTTTCCGGGCACGACCATAAGCCATGAAGTCAATCATGGCTTAAAAGGTTATTCGGTTTCCTGCGAATGGCGTTTTGCTTTTACTCGCTCGAGCCACTCCAGTTCCCAGTCGGCCAGCGGCTGCTCGGGTGTGCCGGTGCTGACAGGCTCGGCCTGCGAAGGCTGCAGCAGCTTCTGATGGTAGGTATACAGGGAAGTCTGTAAGTATGCAACCGGGTTTTCGATGCGGCCGAAGTCGATCGTGACCCTGTTCAGAAAGCGTTCCATGCTTTCCTGAGAAATACAGCGGGAGATCTGCTCGCGATGCTCCTGCGTGACCGCAGCGCCCTTGATGAACAGCTTGTCTGCGTGCTTGATATTATAGACCGCTGTCACAACCGTTCCGGTCAGCTCGCTGCCGAACTGACGGCGGAGCGCGTCGGCGTTGATCTGCTGCTCGATCTGCCTGCGCAGTCTGCGGCGGACGGCACGCGGCTTGTCCTTTTTGTTAACATACACGTTCTTGCGGATATGAGAAACGTGCTTCTTGATCTTCTCGAGGAAGCCGTCGATCGTGGCTACGGTGGAGACAGAGCCGTCGATGTGGTAATTGGTCAGATACGGCGTTTCCAGATCGGGCGTCTCGCAAAGCTCATATTCGTAGGTCCAGTGATTCTCCTGACCGGAAGGGAAACGGTGCTGCTTGAGCAGACCGGAAATCTTGAAGCGCTTCCAGAGTGTCGAGAAATGTTTGATCTTCTCCATGCAGAACGCACGGATTCCCTCGGGACGGAGAACGAAGTCGGGAATCTTCATCAGATGGCTGACGAGGGCGAACAGTCCCTTGCTGGCAAGGGAAATGGTTTTGTCGCGCAGGACCGAGGTGGAAATGTTGGTGTAGTCGCGCTGCGCACCGGAAATGCAGGCAACATCACCGTTCGGGCGGTCGATGGACGGGGAATAGACGAAGTCCACCGGCTCGGACGGGTGCTGCATCAGGTTGTAGACATGACAGAACGCACCATTTTCCGCCTGGGAGAAATAGTGCTGCAGGTATCCCTTTTGCTTGAGCTCCTTCCACGCCGCATTCAGCAGGTAGGCGCTGTCCGAGCAGGCATAGCCGAGACGGCGCTTGCTGAGCGCGAAATCCGGCAGGCCGACAAAAGACTTGATGACGGCAAACAGACCCTTCGCCTCGAGGGAAAGCGTTCTGTCGCGCAGAACTTCGTTGTAGATTGTGGTGTAGCCGGCTGCGGACATTGCTTTCCCTCCTTTCCGATGGTCGATTTTTGCAGAAGAAACAAAAAATCGTCTGATGCTCTCACACCAGACGATTGAAAAACCATGTCTAAATTCGTATCAAAAATCGAAAATTCGTAATGTTGCACAAGTAAAATGTGCCGTGTTAAGCAGAAAAATTGATTTTTGTCGAAAAACGCGCGTCTTATTGACATAACCGCTTGTTGAATGTATAATGATTATACAGTAAGCGGTATGCGCCATTTGGTTCGTCTGGAGAATAAACCATTGAAGCGCGTTACTGGTCTCAGGGTGAGTGAGATCTTACCGCCCGCTGGTGTTGGAAGCACCAAGTGGCGGATACCGTTTATAAAAGAGCTGATGCTTGCCGGCGTCGGCTCTTTTGTTTTTCCTGTAATTAAGAATAGCATGGAAATAAGGAATTGTCAATCTTAATCAGGTGAAGTTGAAAAATACTCGGAAGAGTTGGGTTTTTAGAATGAATTCGGGTTTTCCGGATATACTTGCAATGCCGCCTGATATGCGGTATAATATCAGTAAACGAATGATGAGATTGCTCACTGAGCACACGAAAAGCCCCGAAGGTCACGACTCCGGGGCTTTTCTATTCCGTTTTGGAGCAGGTGGCTTAGGCCTGAGGCTGGCTACCAGTTACATCTTGCCGTCCAGCCATTTACAAATGTAGTATGCTGCTACACTTGCCAGAACGGAGATTAAAAACGATGAGATAACGCTCACTAAGTACACCCCCTTTTTCTACCTGTATAGGGGTGGTAGCCTGTACAGTATAACATAGATGTCGGATTGCAGCAAGAAAAGCCGAATATAGGTACAGTAGGGGAGCAGATGTTTGACTTCTCGGAATAAGACTTTCTGATTCGGATATACTTGCAAAGCCTACTGATATGCGGTATACTATCAGTAGGCCAAAAGATGAGAGTGTCCATACTGGACACAAAAATCCCCCAGAGACGCAACCTCTGGGGGATTTTCTATTCCGTTTTGTAGCAGGTGGCTTAGGCCTGAGGCTGGCTACCAATTATTTATCTCCGTCCAACCATTTACAGATGTAATTGGCGATTACACCTGCCACAACAGAGATAACAAAAGATGAGAGAATTTCCATACTGGAACACCCCCTTCCTCTACCTGTATGGGGGTGGTAGCCTGTACAGTATAACATGGATGTCGGATTGCAGCAAGGAATGTCGAATATGGTTGCAATGATTGCGGCTATGCAGTATACTTTTCATAAGAAATGGTGAAAGTGTCCATGGGGCACGAGAAAAGCTCCGATGTTCCTGCACCGGAGCTTTTCTATTTGGGTAAGACTACATAAAGCTATAAAGTTACAAATTTATAACTGTTTAACGCTAAAACTTTGAATTGAGAGTCTATTAGAAGAAAAGGTTCTCTTTTCACAATATAACCGAAAGGAGCAGCGAAATGGTACAAAGATCGGTTTGCCTATGCGACGGAAAATACATCGGCATTGAGAGTATTTTCACAGTCATTGACGGAAAGCAGATCAATATTCCGGACAAGCTGTCCGCGCTTCGCACTAGAAGCCGCAAAGGTGAGCTGTTTTGTCCATGCGGCTGCGGTGCAAACCTTATTCTCGTTGCTGGAGACAAAAACCTGCGCGCACAGCATTTCCGTCTGAAGGACAGCGCCAGACAGCACGAGTGCACTGCTGAGACCGAGAGACCGCACTCAATCTATTCCAAGATCGTGCTGAAATGCTGGCTGGATGAAAAGCTGAACGTGTCCGATGTGGAAACGCGGGTTCCCATCTGTCTGGTCGGAGACACGGCGCGGAAATACGAGTTTTCGTTTGTGTCGCGGACGAGCAAACTGGCGGTTAGTTACAGCTGTAACCGCGCGAATCTGTCAGACGAGAAGATGGAAATTCTCCGTGCGAACAGCAGTGGTATTCGATTGATTTATATTGTTGATGCGTTGAACAGCTGTGGCAACGGTCAGTATCCGGAAGCATTGATGAAAGTGCAGGAGCGGCAGGGATATTGTCTGCTGCTGGACGTCGAGGAGATGGAGTATTCCACGGCGAAGCTGTCTGCGGTTTTCTACGCGCAGGACTGTACCGGTCTGTGGCGTGAGATCGAGTTTGCAGCAGGCGCGTTGCGTGAATTTTCGATCAGCGAGTACGGACGGCTGCTCTATCAAAACGCGCCGCTGGCTGCTCTGTGTGAATGGAAAAAAAGCGAGTTTGAGCGCGAGGTACAGCAGGAAAAAATACGGCGAGAACAGCAGATGAAAGAGCTGCTTGAGCGTCCAGAGCGCGAGCAAAAGCAGCGGCCAAAACGAACGCAGACGCTGCCGGTCCGCAGACCGCAGAATACGAAAAGTGAGCGGCAGCGCGCGATGGAAAAACTGGTTCACGAGAAGGAAGAGGCCGGCCGCCGCGCGCAGAAAAAACAGAGAGAAGAAGCGTTTCGGCAGACGCTTGCGGAGCAGCTTAATCAGCAGGAAACGCAGGTCATTGACCCGGACGGAAATCGCTGGGTTAAATGCCGGTACTGCGGCCGGGTGGACAAAACGACAGCGTTTTCGTCTTATGGTGGACGCGGCAGTGTGAACCTCGGAACCTGCAAAATCTGTGATCGGAAGCCTGTATCGGAGCGCCGGTTTATTCAGAAATAGAGTATCGTACCTGTGAAAATTTTTCACGGTCTGCAGCAGCAGTTAGAGAAGAAAAAAGCAAGAAAACAGCATCTGTATGGCAAACAGAAATGTGCTTTACTATACTAAAGGTTAAAGATTCCGCAAGCATAAGGTTTTGGATAGCCACAAACCTGTTTCCTCAGTGGAATTTCCCCTGAAACCCCGAATAGCCACGACAAGGAGAAAATGAAAAATGAGAAAACGCAATCATCAGATCATTGTGCGTTTGGATGATGAAGAACTGCTCATGTTAAAGAGAAAAATCCACAGAAGCGACCTGACAATGGCGGAGTATTTCCGTCTGCTGATCGAAAATGGAGAGATCAAGATGATTGACCAAGATGTTCAGCATGACATGCGGCGGAAGCTGCAGGGCATCGCTGTGAATATCAATCGAATGGCGCGGCTTGCGCACATCTCCGGCAACGTTGATACGCAAACGCTCAAAAAGATTTCCGGGCAGCTTGAGAAGATCGAAGAAGAATTTGCAAAGCTGCGATAAAAAGCGGTCGCAGTCTGCATCATGCTCGGCGTCGTTCCCGGCACGCTGTTTCTTAAGCTCGGCTCTCCGTGGATCATCAAAGCGCTGCTCGGCGTGTTCATCATCGGACTGGGAGTGGCAAATTACAAAAGGGTCACAGGGAAATTCCCTGTTGAGCTGGATTTGAACAATCAAATCCGTTGCTTGTCAGATCATACCACACCTTTTCTTCTCAATAAACAAAACCCGGAGCACAGACTGAAAAAGCAGTCTGTGCTTCGGGTTTATTTGGCGGCGGCAGGCGTGGAGATAAGTTGATTTTTGCTGCCGTAAGGGAAAAGTGCTTCTGAAGCTCAAACAGGGTCCGATCGGGTTTCAGTACGAGCAAGAGTACTAAAAACAGCTATGAGAATTTGGATAATACTAACGAAATAATTGCAAATTTTCGTTTGGCTATTGTGTTTATTTTGCAAATATGCTATATATAAGACAAGCAATTCATACGTATGCAAAGAGGTGAAAACAGTTGAAAACAATTACTTCCGTCGAACTTGCCAAATTAGCTGGTGTGTCGCAATCAACGGTTTCCCGTTGCCTGAATGACAGTCCGTTGGTTTCAGAAAAAACCAAGGCAAGAGTGAAAAAGCTGGCGGAAGAATACTCCTTTCAGTTTAACACTAACGCACGGGGGTTAAAAACCAACCGCACCGGTGTGATCGGATATGTATTCTCAGAGGATTTTACCGGCTTTGCAAACCATTATATTCAAAGTGACATTTACTATCGCATACGTATGCAGCTTGTAAAGGAAGGGCTGGATCTAGTGCCGGTGTTCGATGAAGGGAAATACGGTGAGTTTTTTTCCATCGAAAAGAGTATCAGCAATCGACGGTTTGATGCCCTGATCTTTAACCGACCGCAGGTGAGTGAGCGAGTCAAAAGCCTGCTGCATGAAACAAAAATTCCATTTATCTATATTTACGATACGAATGAATCACTGAATGAGTCGTATATGATCGCACCGAGCCATTCACAGATTGGCGGTCTGGTCGGCAAGGCGTTTTGCGAAGCTGGCTATACACGATTTGTGGAAATTATCGGACCGCAGGATCGAATCGACGTTATACATAAACATGAAGCTTTTGCACGTGTTTTGCATCAGCATGGGCATAAGCTGTCAGATACGCACATTCTGCATGCAGATTACAACCTGAAGCAGGCTACGCAGCAGGTTTTAGAGCATATTGAACTGTTCCAGCCGGGTACAGCGTGTTTTGCGCAGAACGATATGATGGCATTAGGCGCGCTGGAAGCACTGCGCGAGCAGGGCATTCAGGTGCCGGATGATGTGGCTCTGGTTGGTTCGGATAATATCCCGATGGGCAGCTGGTTTACGCCGCATTTAACCACTGTGGCAGTAGATTATGACAAGATTATCAATTTAACAGTAGAATGGGTCATGGCAATGGCATCGAACAAACTGCCGGATACCTACCGGTATATACTGGACAGCAAATTGATCATTCGAGATACATTCTGTCCCTCAGCAGGAGAATAATTCTTTTATTCTCCGCAATTGAATACGTATGCAAACGCGAAAAAGCGTTTCAAATTATGTAAAGAAAGAAGGAAAAGAAAATGAAAGGAAAAAAATTGATGGCTATGCTGATGGCGGGATCCTTGCTGCTGGCAGGTCTGACGGGCTGCGGCGGTGCCAATGCAAAGGGCGGCGGTGCTGCGGCAAGTGCGGATGATTACCCGAATGGTCCGGTAACAATCATTTGTCCGTGGGGTGTCGGCGGCGGTGCCGATGTCATTGCCCGCAAGATCTCGGAGGTGTCCAAGAATTATTTTGATCAGCCGATCATTGTAGAAAATCACACAGGCGCTTCCGGCACCATCGGCATGATGGATGCCATGGATGCGGATGCGGACGGTTATACTATGGTCGTCGCCAACGGTCCGTTATTTTCGCTGACTCCGAAGTACATCGATGTATCCTATGAGCTTTCTGATTTCACTATGCTGCGCGGTATGCGTCAGGTTGCGCTGATGATCCTCACTAATCCGCAGAAATCCGGCATGAAGACGTTTGATGATCTGATCAACTACGGCAAAACGCATAAGATCACGTATGCAACTTCCTCCGGCCCGGGCGGTGACCAGTACGTTGTTTCTTCTGCAATGTTCAAGTCGCTTGGTATCGAAGCAGAGCCGGTCGTTATGGGCAGCGAGGCAGAATCGATCAATGCAGTGGTTTCCGGTCAGGTAGACTGCGGTCTGGGTACGCCTCCGGCATACTACTCGCATCAGGAAGAGGGTACGGTCCAGGCGGTCGCAACTTTCTATCCGGAAACGGTTCAGACTCCGTACGGTGAAGTAAAGTCCATCAAGGACTTGGGTGTTGATGTTGAATTTGCCGGCATGGACTGTCTGGCTGTTCGCTCGGACGTTCCGCAGGAGATTGTAGACAAACTGAATGCAATGCTCGATGACGTATATGCCGATTCCAAGTTCACCGGTTTTATGGACGAGATGGGTTATCCGCTGTGGGATGCCAAGGGTGACGAAGTGACGAAGTTTATCGAGGATCAGATGGACAGCATGGACAAATACGTGGAGATGCTCAAGTAACAGGCTGGTCTGTTTAAGGCAATACCGCACAATGAAAGCGGCGGTTCCTTGCGCAGGCTCCGGTCGCGCTGCCGCGGCTCCTTGCGCAGGCTCCGGTCGCGCTGCCGCGGTGCTTTGCGAAAATTATGCGGTATTGCCTTAATCTGGTATGAGAGGTGACAAGATTGAAAGTAAAGCTAAATTCGAATATGATAACAGGCGTTCTGTTTCTGATCGTTTCTGTTGCCCTGCATATTCTGATACCATCGCAGATCCGGACGTATGAAACCAGCGCGGTGACTGCTGCAACAGTTCCGACGCTTCTGATCCGCGGCATGATACTTTGCAGCGTAATCTTGCTGGTGCAGGGTATCCTGTCCAAGGAAAAGACCGAATACACGATTTCAGGAGCCATTTTCACCAAAGAAAATCTGCTGCGGCTGAAACCGGTAATCTATATTGCCATGCTGATCGCATACGCGCTGCTGCTTCCGCATATCGGATTCATCATTTCCTCGCTGCTGCTTTCCAATGGCATTCTGCTGTATTTCGGTACGAGAAAATGGTGGTTCTATGCGATTGCCAGTGCAAATGTAATCGTTGCGTACTTTGCATTTCAGGCAATGAGCGTGACTCTGCCATAAGAAGGAGGAAGCGCATATGTTAAACAACTTGATGACCGGTTTGGCGCTGATGGCCTCGGCAGAGAGCTTCATTGCAATTTTCATCGGTCTGCTGGCAGGTATCATTATCGGTGCCATTCCGGGTTTGACTGCGGATATTGCGATCATCCTGTGCCTGCCGATTACATACAGTATGGATCCGATCCCGGCGATGCTTCTGCTGCTTGGCTTGTATTGCGGCGGCACATACGGCGGCTCCATTACTGCAATTTTGATCAATACACCGGGTACGCCCTCGAGCGCAGCGACTGTGCTGGATGGTTATCCGCTGACACAGCAGGGCAAGCCGCTGAAGGCTCTGACGATGGCGCTGTATGCCTCGTTTTTCGGTGGCCTGTTCAGTGCGCTGGTATTGCTGTTTGCTGCACCGAGCATTGCACATTTCACACAGATGTTTGGCCCTCCGGAGTATTTCTGCATCGCAGTGTTTGGCTTGTCTATTATTGCAAGCATCTCGAACGGCAATATCATCAAGGGTCTGCTCGGCGGCCTGATCGGTATTTTCATTGCACTGCTGGGACAGGATTCGGTCAGCGGTACACTTCGGTTTACCTTTGGTGTCCGTCGACTGGGCGCCGGTATCCCGCTGATCGTTACGCTGGTTGGTCTGTTCGCAATTGCCGAATTGCTCAGCCGCTCGGATTATAATCCGCGTACAGATGCAACGCGTAAGCAGCATTTGAAGCTGGACCATGAGAAGCTGTCATGGGCAGAGATCAAGCGCTGCCTCAAAACAATGACGATCTCTTCGGTGATTGGTACGATTGTGGGTGCTATCCCGGGTACAGGCGGCGGCATTGCAGCCTTTATCAGCTACGATCAGGCGAAAAAGACCTCCAAATACCGTGATCATTTCGGTCACGGCGAGATCGAAGGCGTTTCCGCAACCGAGTCGGCCAATAATGCAACGACCGGTTCTACATTGATTCCGCTTACAACACTGGGCGTGCCCGGTGACGGCTGCACGGCAATTCTTCTGGGTGCATTTATGCTGCAAGGCATGGTGCCCGGTCCCTCCATGTTCAAGGAGCACAGCGATATTCTGTACGGCATTATGATTGGTCTTGTCGTTATCAATATCCTGATGCTGATTATCGGTCGTGTGTTTACCCCGCTGTATGCCAATATCACACGCATTCCTTATGAGCTGATGAGCGCAATCATCATTGTTTACTGCATTACCGGCGTCTATTCGAGCGAAGCCAGCACATTCCAGGTACTTCTGGCGGTCATCATCGGCGCATTTTCGTTCCTGCTGCGCAAGCTTGGATTCGGTGTTGTACCGATCATCCTCGGCGTAGTTCTTGGTGATCTGGTGGAAACGAATTTCCGCAACTCGATGGTAATGTCCGGCAATTCTCTGTCCATCTTCGTAACACGGCCGTTCAGCCTGTTGTTCCTTGCGCTGGCTGTGCTTTCGATTGGAATGTTCTTCTACAAGGCAGCAAAGGACAGAAAAAAGCAAAAAACAGAGTTAAATTAAAAAGGAGTTTCAGATGAAGTATTATACTGAGCCGAGCCGGGAGATCCCGGTTGCGGCAGAAACGGAAGTCCTTGTTGTAGGTGGCGGCCCCGCAGGTTTCGGCGCCGCCCTGCACGCAGCACGCATGGGACGAAAAACGATGTTGATCGAGCAATACGGCGCGGTCGGCGGTGTAGCAACCACGGGCATTATGAGTCATTGGACCGGCAGACAGGACGGCGGCTGCTTTGAAGAGCTGCGCGAAAAGGCACGCGACTGTGAAGCGGAGCAGGTCATCAATCCGGAAAAACTGCGTATTCTGATGCTGGATATGCTGATGGAGGCCGGCGTTAATGTACAGCTGTACACAGGCTTCAGCGATGTCATTATGGAGGGAAACCGCGTTGCGGGTGTAATCACAGAGAGCAAATCCGGCCGGGAAGCGATCCTGAGCAAAATGGTGATCGATTCGACCGGCGACGGCGACGTAGCCGCACGTGCGGGCGTTCCGTTTGAAAAGGGACGTTCGACGGACGGCGGTATGCAGCCGATGACGATCATGTTCAAGGTTGCCGGCGTAGATATGGATCGCGCCATGTTCTTCTGGGGCTTTGAGGATACGGTCCAGCTGCCGGAAGGCGATCTGCAAACACTCGGTCGTCAGGAATTGCCCTCTCCGGCAGGTCATATCCTGCTGTATCCTTCGTCGCTCCCCGGCGTTGTCACAGTCAACATGAGCAATATGACCGATGTGGACGGCACAAATGCAAGAGATCTGAATCGTGCTGAATACGTATGCAGAAAGCAGCTTCCCGAGATTATTGCCTTTCTGCGCCGCCATGTGCCGGGATATGAAGGCTGTTATCTGATCGACAGTGCCGATGTGATCGGTGTGCGTGAAACCCGCCGGTTTGAGGCGAATTATCAGCTGAATGAGCAGGATATTGCGCAGGCTCGTACCTTTGAAGACTGGGTAGTTACCAAGTCGAATTTCTTCTTTGATCTGCACAATGTAGAAGGCGCCGGACTGGATGCCAATGGTGAATACAAGGCGTTCAAGCAGCCGAAGCCGTATACGATCCCACTGCGCTGCTTTGTACCAAAGACGGTGGAGGGTATTCTGCTGAACGGACGCAATATTTCGGGTACGCATAAGGCACACTCCAGCTATCGCGTAATGCCGATTGTAATGAATATGGGGCATGCTATGGGTATTGTTGCCGCGATGTGTGTTGCGCAGAACAAAAAGCCGCTGGAATTGGATATTCACGAAGTGCAGGATGAACTGCGCAAAACGAATGTAGAACCGTAAACTCAGGAAAGGAGACACAGTTAATATTATGCTGAAACGAATGCCCCGCACGATTGCAGCAGAGCAGTCGCTGAAAAGCGGACTGTTCAAGCTGAGAGATATTGCCGCCTGTGCTTATGGCAATGGAAAGTGGATTCAATACCGGGATGCCGCAGGCACCTGTAAGCTTACGATGTCCATGGGAGAGATCGTAAAAAACGCCAGTCTGGAAGATGTTGAAGTGTCAAAGGCGCTTGCAGTGCTGTCCGCAACCGCGCTGCCGGAGAACGGCGTAAAATCTATGGTGATTCTGCTGGTATCTCTGTTGGAAAAAGCGGAGAACCTCGGCTGCACGGAAGCGGATGTAAACGCAGTTTATGCGCTTTTGGAATATGCGGCAGAATATCTGCCCGCTATCGCGAAAGAGAATAACGGTGCTCTGCTGGGCAGTGCACTGCCGTACATGACACTGATTAAGCCATTGAACAAACGGGCGCGTGAACTGGGCAATGAACGTGCAGCAGCAACGATGGAATATGCCCTGACAACGCTGCTCCTGACGTTTACCGAAGCCAACGGTGCAAATGGATACGGTGTATATGAACGCATGAAAGCACTGGCGCCCAATCAGTTTTTCAGCCTGAATCAGGTTGGCATTGAGAGATCAATTTCCGTGGATAGTCCTTATACTGACATCTGGACGATGGGATTTGATCCCATCGACGGAACGATTAAGGATTGTCGCGACATGGCATATCGCGATAAAGAGGAGGACGTCCGAAACGTATTACTCGCGGTGAAGAATGCCCTGCAGGTTATTTGGAATATTGCCGCAAGTCTGTGATACGTGAATACACTGTCTGAGACAGCAGGTATGAAACCGCTCCAGCGATCGGCGTGTATTTACCCAATCTTCATGACCGGATAAACAAATATCCGACTCCTCCTGTTTGTTTTTCAGATCTCAGTTGTTGAAAATCATATTACCCTACTTTACCCCAAAGGAGCTTCCACGCACGGCGATGGAGGCTCCTTTATTTTTCCGGCTCGCCGAACTGATAGCGCCATTTACTGGATCGTAGGTCACAACAGTCGGATCACTGACTGTCCATTCTACCTCATCGTTCGGAATTCGATCTCCGGTGATTATAGGCAAATATGTTGCTAACCTGTTCACAATCGTCGATTCCCAAGACTTCGTGATCGGCTGCAGCGCCAGCGGCTCCTGTGCAGCCGAATCACCAGTGCGGCAGCGCGACAGAATTTCGCTCATATCTTTTGAGGGCATACAGAGACCTCCTGAAACTTATACGTCCTTGTGACTGCCGATGTATACGCTGTAGCTCACGCCATCCCACGCAACAGCCTGATTGAGTGCATTTGCAACGGCACGAACCGGCAGATAGGTTGTGCCCTTGTAAAGCAGCACGTCAACCGTCTTGCCGTTGACGTCGGTCGGAACAATCAGCTTGTCGTTCACATAGACCTTAATACCGGTCTGAACGGTCAGCTTTTCCATTCGACGTTTCGCATTGTACTCGCCCGAGGCCTTGCCGCCCAGAATGGACGACTGCGAGTTGGCGATAGCTTTCAGCTTGGAAAGTGCGATTTCCGGTGCGGGAGCCAGGTTATCATAAGGGTTACACATATTCCATGCATCTGGACCGTCAGCGGTTACATTATATTGGTTTTTTATGTCGTCCTGCCATGTGTTCAGTTCAGCCCAGCCTGCACTTACATCTATATTTTCGCCAGTTGTGTAGTCCGTCATCCACACAACCGGTCCATTATCTCCCCAGTCCTCATTTTCTCGTAAACCCCAAGTGACTTTCCATTGCCCGTCCACTACGGTTTCAACCAGACTGATAAGACCAACATCATCTTCTCCGACTGTGGAGCCATTGGCTTCCCAAAACAGGTACTTTTTCCCATCGCGTTCACCAATATTAATGGTTCTCTTGAAATAATCCGGATCATTCTGAGAAAAAGGACTAATTACCTCGTGCTGTGCAATGCAATTTGCTTTACTGCCATCCCAGTGATAAACCATATAGGTGCTGTGCTTATTCGTTCCCTTAGCGTTTTTCTCCTTCGTATTGCAAACACAAAGCAGTTCTTCGTTTCCGTCGCCATCGAAATCAATCAGCATAGCCGTCACCAGACCGCTGACGATACTGCCGCTGGCAGCGCGCTTGCCATACTTGCTCTGCAGCTGTTCGATGACCGAAACATACGCTTTCGCACGGTTTACCGCATTCTGATCCACCTTATGCTCACCGAGATACGCACTGGACGTCGTTCCATCCCATGCGATCGGCACATTGAGCGCCGCAGATACCGCGCGAATCGGCAGATAAGTCGTGCCATTATACAGCATTGGCTCTACCGGATTGCCGTTTGCGTCACCCGGATTGAGCTTGTGGTCATCCACATAAACCGTAACACCACGCTCTACGGTAATGTTCTTCTGCGTCAGCGCGGCTGCAAACGGCATGCTCATCACCAGCGCTGCGATGTAATCGACTCCTACGCCAACCGCTTTCCGAAAGCGGTTCAGTGCCTTGAAGACGGATTGGAAGATTGAATCGTGAAATTCGGAGATGTACCAGTGTGGTCGGAATCTTTCTGAATGAAAGTTCCTATGTTCGCCTGGGGACAACGTATCTCATGGAATACGCTGAGGACTGGTCTGTCTCCAGAGCCTATCTCGGTCAGGAATCCATTGCGGCAACACTGACCACCGCAGCCTAACTTCATTTTTCAGGAGCCTTGTTGTGAACTTTACTTGACGCGGTCCATTCTTAACACCTTTCTGCTACCTCCTTAGTTTATTGAACACAAACTAATGGTAGCTGTTATTGGGGGCGCTGACAATGGATCATTTTTTGTGCCATCGGGGTGCTCACATTTTGGAGTTCTTTTGCTCGACTTTTATTTTACCGAAAACACCAGGGGCTTCCACGCAAAAAAAGAGTGGAAAGCTCTTCGCTCTCCACTCTTCAATCTTCACGCTATGAACTTAGTCAGCCCAATACTTCGCAACATGTGCCTTGGTAACCTCAGCGGCCTTCTTGATATTCTCCTCGTTGGACAGCTTGTAGTAGTCCGGACGGAACACCTCCATGGTGCAAACGTCGCCTTCAAAGCCGATCTTCTTGAGGGTATCTGCGTAACGCTTGTGATCGAGGCAGTCGCCCGACTCGCCCGGCCACAGACGCTTCTCGTCGTTGTTGTAAGCAGCGCCGCACGGCATATTCTCCATGCCGTTCAGGTGCCATACGAAAATCTTCTTGCCGTCGGCCTTCTCGAGAGCCTCGAAAGAAGAAGCCATTGCATGGAAATGATACTGATCGAGGGTGATGCCGACCAGCGGGTGGTTGACCTCGGAAACGATGTCGTAAGCGTACTCGAAGCGGTTGATGGACATGGTCGGGCAGCCGCAGAACTCGATGGACAGCTTGATACCGTGCGGCTCAACCTTCTTTACCATCTCCTTGAGAACAGCAACAGCATCCTCGCGGATCTCGTCAACGGTAGCCGGAACGGTCAGGTCCATGGACGGAACGACAACGATCATCTTGCAGCCCAGCTTGTTGCAGTCTGCGATGATCTGGTCGAGCTTTGCCATAACGGTGTCCTTCTCCTCCTGGGTCTGCTTCATGTTGAAGAAGATCAGGGCGTTGTAGGACAGCATCTTCAGGTGATGCTTCGGGTCAGCGAACCATGCAGCCAGATCGTCGATGGTGTACTTGCCGGCAGCGATCTCGCGGTCGAGGCACTCGGACTGGATGTCGATGTAGTCAAATCCGTACTTCTCGCACAGGTCGAGGTCTTCGAGTACGGAGTGGTTTTCGCAGAAACGGTTGCAGCCTTCGTTAAAACCGATTTTCATAGTGGAGAACTCCTTTTCTCATTCTATTTCCTTCTAATTAGAAATTGGTAAATTCGCGTAATGTGATAAATGTTTTCCGTAGTGCGGGGTGAGGGACCCCCGCACTACGGCAGCAGGTTTAAGGTGATATGCAGGGACGGACGGGAAAGCGCCCGTCCCCACAAGGGAATAGTTCTTGTAAATTAGGAATTACTTCTTGTAGAAGTCCGGGGTGCCGCCGGTAACAACCTTCTCCGGCACACCGGAGGTCTGGGACTTAACCAGAGCGTCAGCGGTGATGGAAGCAACGTAGCCGTCCCAAGCAGAGGAGCCGCCGGTCTCACCCTTGAGTGCGTGGTCAACCCAGTCCTGAAGCTCAACGTCGTAGGAGTCGATGAAGCGCAGGATCCAGTTGTCCTCGATCTTGGTGGAAACCTCGTTAGCGTAGCGAACGGTCGGGAAGGACGGGCACGGCAGGTTTACAACGCCGTTCTCACATACAACCTCGCAGTTGATGTCGTAGCCGAAGCCGCAGTTTACGTTAACCTCCAGCATGTTGATGATGCCGCCCTTGGTCTTCATGATCATGATCTGCGGGTCCTTCAGCGCGTTCTTAACCTTGCTGTTGGTCTTCGGCATAATGCACTGAACCTCGTCCCACTCGTCGTTTACCAGCCACGGCAGAACGTCGATCTCGTGGATTGCGGTATCGGTAACAGCCATTGCGGTGGTGTAGTCGTCGGCAACGCCGTCTGCACGGTGGGTGCACTTGATTACCATCGGGGCACCGAACTTGCCGGAGTCGATCAGTTCCTTAACCTGACGGTAGCCGCGGTCGTAACGGCGCATGAAGCCAACCTGTACGAGGTGCTTGCCGCCGGCCATCTCGGCCTCAACGATCTCCTTGCCGTCAGCAGCGGTGTTTGCCAGCGGCTTCTCGGAGAATACCGGCTTGCCAGCCTTGATCGCTGCCAGAACCGGACCCTTGTGGAACTGACCCGGGGTGGTAACAACAACAGCGTTTACATCCGGATCGTTGATTGCTTCGTTGAAGTCGGTGTAAACCTTGGTGCCGGCACCGGCGATCTCAGCGCCCTTCTTAGCGCCTTCTTCAAATACGTCGCAGACTGCAACGACCTTTGCGTTGCGAATGCGGTTCTGGATACGCTCAATGTGTTCGCGGCCGATCATGCCGCAGCCGATCAGTGCAATGTTCAGGTTTTCCATGATGAAGCTCATCCTTTCAAAATATGCCGCTGTACGGCAGAGTTCAAGTCTAACGGATTATGTGCGAGTATTCCAGGAGCCGCAGCAATGCTGCGCCCCCTGAAAACTCGGAAAAAGAAGAGAGATTGTGTATGTCTGTTTTACGCGCGCTTTGCGTTCTTGCGCATATCAAGGATAACCGAACCGACGATGATCAGGCCCTTGACGATGTTGGTCATATTATCATCGACCTTCAGCATAACCAGGCCGTTGTTGATGACGCCGAGGATCAGGATGCCTGCCAGAACACCGGATACGCGGCAGATACCGCCGGTGTGGGAGGTGCCGCCTACGGTAGCCGCAGCGATAGCGTCCAGCTCGTAGTTCAGGCCGGAGTTGGCCGGGTCAGCCGAACCTGCACGGCCTGCCAGCAGCATACCTGCAACAGCCGCACAAACCGAGCACCATACATAAACCATGATGAGGTTCTTTTCTACATTGATGCCAGCAACGCGGGCAGCCTGATCGTTGCCGCCGATGGCATACACGTTTTTGCCGAAGCGGGTCTGCGTCAGCAGGAAGGCCGAGATCGCAAACATAACGAAGAATACCAGAATGATAACCGGAACCGAGCCGATTTTAGCAGAGCCAAGGAAACGGAACTCCGAGGACAGGGTGGAAACCGGGCGGCTGGTGTACATTTTTGCGCTTGCGCGGCAGATCAGCTGTGCGCCGAGCGTTGCGATGAAGGGCGGAATCTTGGTGTACGCGATGATCGCACCGTAAATAGCGCCGATGCCTGCGCCGATTGCCAGACCAATCAGAATAACCAGCGGTGCGGGCAGGGTGCCCAGACCGGGGAATACTGCGTTGGCATAATCTGCCGGCTGAACCAGAGATGCCGTGATGCAGGCAACCAGGCCGGCCGATGCGCCGATCGTCAGGTCGATACCCTTGGACAGGATCGCGAACATAACGCCGAAGGCCAGAATACCCTTGACGGCCTCACCGGAGAGCAGCGTCAGCAGGTTGTTTACGGTGAAGAAGCTGGGCTGTGCAACACCCATGATAATGACCATAGCGATCAGTACCAGCCAGATCGAGTTCTGAGACAGGAATTTTTTCTTGTCAAACGTCTTATGCATACCATTTACCCTTCTTTCTTATTGCTCATCAGCAGCGGGCTGGTAAGGAACCTCGCTGGTAGCGTATTTCAGGATCAGCTCGGACGAAAAATCCTTGCGATCTACGATTGCGGTCATCGTGCCTTCATGCATGACCACGATGCGGTCGGACATACCCATAACTTCGGGCAGCTCGCTCGAGATCATGATGATCGCCTTGCCTTCGCCGGCCAGCTTGGTGATCAGCGAGTGGATTTCGGCCTTGGCGCCTACGTCGATACCGCGGGTCGGCTCGTCTACGATCAGGATGTCCGGATCGGTCAGCAGCCAGCGGCCTACCAGAACCTTCTGCTGATTGCCGCCGGAAAGGTTCTTGATGGGGGTGTCGATCGTCGGTGTTTTGGTATTGAGCTTACGCACATACTCTTCGGTATCCTCGCGCATCTTCTTGTGATTGAGCGGGAAACCGTAGTTTTTCAGGCTGGCAAGCACGGTATTGTCCTTGATGCTCAGCATACCGACGATGCCGTTGCCGCGTCGATCCTCGGTCAGCAGGGCGATCTTGTGTGCGATGGCGTGCTCGGGGGATTTGATGTGCAGCTCCTCGCCGTCCTTATAGATCTTGCCGCCGGTGATATGGCGCATACCGAAAATAGCCTCTGCCGTTTCGGTACGGCCTGCGCCGACCAGACCGGCCATGCCCAGAATTTCACCGCGGTGCAGCTCGAACGATACGTTCTTTACCGCATGACCGGCGGAAAGGTTCTCGACCTTCAGAATGGTATCTCCGATCGGGCAATCCACCTTGGGGAACATATTGGAAACCTCACGGCCTACCATAAGCTGAATCAGTTTATCTACGTTCAGGTTTTCCGCGCGGTCGCTGGCGATGTACTCGCCGTCGCGATATACGGTGATATCATCCGAAATGCGGAAAATTTCATCCATTTTATGCGAAATATAAATGATTGCTACGTTTTTCTTTTTCAGGTCTTCGATGATGCGGAACAGATGCTCAACCTCGGTTTCGGTCAGGGAGGAGGTCGGCTCGTCCATGATTACGATCTTGCTGTCATACGAAACCGCCTTTGCGATTTCAACCATCTGCATTTTTGCAACCGTCAGGTTGCCCATCTTTTCATCCGGATCAACATCCAGATGCAGGCGCTGGAACAGGTCGATACTGTCCTGACGCATTTTCTTGTGATCAATGATCAGGCCCTTGCGCGGTGCGCGGCCCAGCCAGAGGTTTTCGCTGACACTGCGTTCCGGAACCGGCGATAATTCCTGATGGATCATCGAAATGCCGGAGTTCAGCGCTTCCAATGTGGTTTTGAAACGGATTTCCTTGCCGTCAAAAACGATCTTGCCCGATGTGGGCGGATGGATGCCGATCAGGCATTTCATCAAAGTTGATTTGCCTGCGCCGTTTTCTCCCATCAGGGTATGTACGGTACCGGGGCGCACCTTGAGCTGTACGCCTTTCAGCGCACGCACGCCGGGGAAATCCTTGACGATATCGGTCATCTCCAGGATATACTCTTGACTCACTGCTTTTCACCCCAATATCTCTGCGTTTTTTTAGGAAGGGGACATGTGGAAATGTCCCCTTCGCAACATTCAGTGTCGGAATTTAGTCGTAATCTGCTACGTTGTCGATGGTAACCGGCTCGAACGGTACCCAGATGATGAACTCGTTCTCGTCGTCTACTTCATAGCCGGTGCCCTCTGCGATCGGCTTGCCGTCGATCAGGTTTGCAGCTGCCTGCAGGGAAGCGCGGCCCTGACCCTCTGCGTTCTGGAATACGGTCATAGCGAGGGTGCCGTCCTTGATAGCCTGACGGCCGTCAGCGGTTGCGTCGATGCCGACGATCGGAACGGACTTCGGGTCCAGACCCTGCTGCTGCATTGCTTCGACTGCGCCGAGTGCCATTGCATCGTTGTTGGAAATGATGCAGTCGTACTTGGTGGTCTTGAGCAGCGGAGAGATCATGTCCATTGCGGTTGCACGGTCATAATCGGCTGCCAGCGGAGCAGCGGCTGCGGTTGCCTTGATGCCGTTGTCCTCCAGTGCCTTGAGCACGGATGCGGTACGGTTGGTGGTGGAGGTCTGACCGAGGATGCCGTTGAGCATCAGGTAGGAGATATCGGTCTTGCCCTGATCCTTAAAGAACTTTGCGAGGAACTCGCCCTGGAATGCGCCGGAGGTCATTTCGTCGGAGCCGACGTAAACAGCCTTCTCATTCAGTACGGAGGGATCGCCCGGGAAACGGTTTACGAATACGACCGGAACATCGCCTGCGGCCTCGATACACTGTGCAGCGGTCTCGGGGTCTACCATGTTGATAATGATGGCATCTTCACCTGCGGTAACCGAGGATTCGATGTACTGGATCATCTTGCTGGTGTCACTGTTGGCATCCTGGGTGGTCAGGTTGATGCCGGTGTCCTTTGCAGCGGCCTGAGCGGCTGCCTCCATTTCGCTGAGCCACTCATCGCGCTGGCTCATGATCAGCGTTACCTTGTGGCCGCTGCCGCCGTCTGCGCTGCCGCCCTGCTGTGCGCCGCCGCCGCAGCCTGCCAGCATGGATGCCATCATTGCCGATGCAATCAATCCTGCGAAAAGTCTTTTTTTCATTTGCTTTTACCTCATCTTTCTCAACTTTTTTCTTAGCCGTACACGTTCACATTTTGGAAAAATGCGATTTACGCTTGCCTTGATTTAGTTTTACACTCTTTTTCGATGTGCGTCAACCGGCTTTTTGAATTTTCACCAAATCGCACAGACGAATCTTGCGGAAACTGGTGATTCTGTCTGCACAAAATTGTGATTTTATAGGCTTTGCACGACGGAACGGGGGAATCGCTTATGCAAAACTACCCGCCTCATATGCAGGATCTGGCTGTTGGTTCAATCTCATAATAACTCGGTATTCGTTTCGGATTTCACGTGTTTTGCTCATTTTATGGCGTTTACGGCAGATGTATTGTATAAAAATGTGAACAAAACACGGAAGGTCCGGAAAAGAGTGCATTTTTGCGTGCACGGCTCGGATGAGCAGAATCCGTACACGTGCACAATATTGTGAATACCGCTTTATTCACTTTAGATATAGACTTATTAGGGGTATTATGTTATGCTTTAACTATAAAAACGGGAAAGAACCGTTCTGACAGAGGTGATATCATATGGCAATTACCCTGAATCAAATTGCCGAGATTTGCGGTGTGTCCCGCGGTACAGTCGATCGGGCACTCCATAATAAAGGAAATGTTCGCCCTGCGGTGGCGGAGCGGATCAAGGCGGTAGCCACCGAATATGGCTACACCCCCAACCGTGCCGGTCTGGCACTGTCCCGCGCATCGCATCCGATTCGCATCGGCGTGATCATTATTTCGGTGCAGACTCCGTTCATGCAGATCGTTCTGGATGCCGCCCGGCGCGAAGCCCGCCGTCTGGCTGCGTTCAGCGTGGAGGTCATCTTCCGGCTGTCGCCCTCGCTCGATCCGGTCGAACAGGTCTCGATGATCGAGAATCTGGTCGAGCAGCATCATATCAGTGCGCTGGCGATCACGCCGCTCGACTGTCTGCTGGTCGAAACCAAAATCAACGAGCTGATCGACCAACGCGGAATACCGGTCGTTACGTTTAACACCGATCTGCCCAACAGCCGTCGGCTGTGCTATGTCGGGCAGGAAAACATTTCTTCCGGCCGTACGGTGGCCGAGCTGATGCGTCTGGTGACACGGGAGAGCGGCACGGTGGCTACGATCATTACGCCCTGTATGTATCACAGTGCGTACCGCGAACGTCTGAAGGGCTTTAAGGAGGAGCTGCTTACCCCCGACTCGCCGCTTCAGCTGCAGGAGGTCACGCTGCCGAACGATGACAGCAATGTGGTTTACGAGCATACACTCCGTCTGCTGCAGGAGACTCCCGAGCTGACCGGTATCTACGCGATCACACCGGGTTATGCGGGCGCATGCAGCGCGCTGGTCGATTCCGGCCGCGCACGGGGGGTGCACCTGATCATGCACGATGAGATCCCCGCCAACCTGTACGAGCTTCGGCGCGGTGTTGCGGATTTTGTCATCGGGCAGGATGCGGTGCAGCAGGGCGCACTGCCGCTGTCCCTGCTGGCCGATTACATTCAACTCAAGCAGCAGCCGCAGAAGGAGTTTTACCATACCGATATTCGGGTGCTGCTGCGGCACAATATCGAAAATTTGCTTTGATCCGGGTCAGGAGGTATTATGTCTGTTCCGCTTCCGGCATTTCGCCGTATCAGACTAACGCAGCAATGTGTGATTCATCCGCAGGATAAGGGCGGCAACTATCTGCCTTGCGCCTCGGAGGATTGGGTGCTGTTTGTTTCGCTTGCTGCGGACGGGGAGAAGATCATTCTGCGGACCGAGCACCTCTGTCTGCCGATCAAACCCGGCGGCGCGCTGCTGCTGCCGCCGAATGTCTGTCACGAGCTGCCGTTCGTACAGGCACCCTGTCTAATGCTGGGCTTTTCCGCCGCGGATGACGGACAGGCGATGTTTGAGTTTCCGCAGTTACAGGGAACACCGGCATGGATGTTTCTGCTGCTGCTCTGCTCGGAACAGACCACGGCTACCGCCCGGACACCGCTTCTGGAGGCGCTGCTGATGCAGATGGCGCCTATGGCGCATGGCTTCGAGCTGTGTGCACCGGATGCCGCATTCTCGCTTGCAACCGAGGTATTGCAGCATTTGAACCGGTGCTTTGCCGAGGAGCTTTCGCTGACCGAACTGACCAATCGGTTTCACGTTTCAACCAGCCACATGATCCATATGTTCAAGGCGCAGTTCGGCCTGCCGCCCATTCAGTATATGGTGCGCCGCCGGATCGGGGAAGCGCAGCATCTGCTCCGCACAACGGAGGACAGTGCGGGCGATATTGCCGGTCGGGTCGGCATGATCAACCGCAATTACTTTTATCGGATGTTCAAGCGTCTGGTGGGGGTATCGCCAGTTCGATACCGCGAGGTCATTGGCGAATGCCCGGATATGCTGGCTTGAGGAAACGACTTTACGGGATCGAGAGGCTGCTCGGAAAAAATAACGTTTTCCGAGCAGCCTCTCGATCGAAACCACGCTTTCGATTGAATTTCGAAGAAAAATCGCGCCTTATATTCTCGCCATCCGTCAACACGAACTGACGCAGCATTATCCGCATGAAGGCTGGGTCGAGCAGGACCCGATGGAGATCTGGTCTACGCAGCACGCTGCCATGTTGGAGGCGCTCGCAGCCGCGGATGTCCGTTAAATACTTTGGTCTACGTCAAGCGTTTTGGTATCCTGACAAATTTTATCTGGTTCATTACTGTTACCTGCACAAGACACAACCCCTGGTTTCCGGTTCCGATCCAGTTTCCGTGGTCTAAATAATCAAGACGGCGGAAACCTCTGAATCATACGCAAAACAACCGAGCGACTGCATTTTCAGCCGCTCGGTTGTTTTGTCTGCGTCGCTCCGCACGGATACCTTATTGTATATAGCGCCGCGCGGCGTCACGTCTGCCGCCGCTTTTTCTCCCGAATGAGCGTGGACTTGCTGATGCCGGTCAATTTAACAACCTGCGCGTAGGAATGGTCCTCGAGCAGCGTCATCGCATGGTCGAGCTGCTCGGCATCGAATTTGGGCGGGCGGCCCTCACGGAAATTCGGGTCGGTCGCGCGCGCGACCGCCTTGCCCTCCTGCGTGCGCTGCACGATCATGTCGCGCTCGAACTGTGCGAACGACAGCAGCACGTTGCGCAGCAGCGTGTTCACCGAGTCGTTGGACAGGATGCCAAGATTCAGCACGTTGATGGTGATGCCCTCGTCGATCATCTCGGTGATGAGGCCGGACGCCTGCGACACCGACCGCGCGAGGCGGTCGAGCTTTGTCACGATGAGCACATCGCCTTTTCGCAGCTGCGCCCGCAGCCTGTCGAACTCCGGGCGCTCGATCTTCGTGCCGGTGAAGGTGTCTGTATAGATTTTTTCCGCGCCCGCCGCCGTCAGCGCCGCCTGCTGCGCGTCCAGACTGTTGCCGTCGCGCGCCTGCGTCTTGGTCGAGACTCTCGCGTAGCCGAATGTCATGTAAATTCCCCCGTTTTCCCGGTTTTGACACCGCGAGTTTTGAATATAGGTTTTGATACCTCTATTATAACTTATGACGCTGAGTTTTGCAACCGGTGGCGAAACTTGAAAGATATGACACCGGAGAAAGTCTGTTCGCGGCCTGCCTTTCGGTGCTTTGCCTGCGTGTTAAATCCGGGGGGGCACTTCACGCTGCGGGCAGAGCGTCGCTCCGTGACGGCCGCACGCTTCTCAAAACGCTGTAAAGTTAAAAAGTTGCAGAGTTATAACTTTACAGCGTTATAACTCTGCAACTTTCTATTTATTGATACCGTGTCCAGTCGGGAACGCTCGTCAGCTTCGTCCAGCTTTCGCCGACCTCGCCCTGACGGTTGAAGTCATGGCTGTTCGTGGCCTCCTGTACGGCGAGATAGTGCCAGTCGGACGGCTTGTTGTCCGGCCACGTTACCATGCTGTCCAGCAGGTCGCTTTTGCTCTGCGGCATACGGCAGAGCACGCGGTTGATCATGGTCATGGCCTCAGCGCGGGTGATGCGGGCGTCGGGGCGGAACGTGCCGTCCGGATAGCCCGAAATCCAGCCGAACGCCGCCGCTCTCTCGATCTCGTTTTCCGCCCAGTGACCGGAAATGTCGGAGAAGCTGCCGCTGTTCTCGACCGTTCTGGTGCTGAAGCGCGCACAGATCGCCGCAAACTCCGCACGGGTGATCGAGGCATTGGGGTCAAAGCGGTCCGCACGGCGGCCCTTGACGATACCGAGCTTCGCCATCGTGGAAATCGCCTTGTTGTGCCACTGGCCGTCCGAAACATCGGAAAAATCGTTGTCAGCGGTCAGATTTCCGTCGCGGATGTCCGCTTTGAGCAGTCTGAAGAAGATCGTTGCTGTTTCCGCACGGCTGATATTGCCCTTCGGGTGTACCTTGCCGTCCGGGTAGCCAATGACGTAGGCGAAATGGTCGTCGCCGTTGAGCTTGTCCGGCACGCCAGTCGCCTCCCATCCTGCGTAGACCGTCTTGTCGCTGTTCATCGTCACGGTCGTGATCTTCTGCGTCAGCGCCTTGTCGGCATACCAGCCGGTAAAGGTATAGCTCTCGCCGGTCGGGGTCTTGTCAAGCGTCATCTTCGTGCCGGAAGAACAGCGCTCATCCTTGTAAGCTGTGCCGCCGTTCGACTCATAGTGCAGCGTATAGCGGGTCGAGTGGCCGGAAGAGCTGCCGCCGCCGGTGCTGCCGAACCGGTAGACATAGGTCACATCTCCGGTAATGCCGTTCGGGTCGGTGTTCGGCGTCTGTTCCCAGCCGCCGGCGATATTTTCGTATCCCGGCGCCGGGAGCATGATCTGCGGCACATAGCTTGCGTCCAGCGTGCCGCTCGCGGTGCCGTCCGCCTGCGGATAGAGCACGACCGTTACGGTCTTGTCCTCTGCTGCGCCGCCCGACCATGTGCCGTTGACGATGCGGAACGTGACGGCGGCATTTTTTGCCCAGTGTGCATACAGGGTTTTGGGGCCGTTCACCTTTTCTTCAAAATTCGCCCGATCGCCGCCGTCGGCCGCCGTATACCAGCCGAGGAAGGTATAGCCGTTTCTGACCGGCGTACTTTCCGCCGCAACCTTCTCAGTATCCGTCTGAATTTTCACATAGTGCATGGTCTCGCCGCTGCTCCATGCGCCGCTGTTGGCGTCGAACGTCACGATCGGCCACCACTGGGCGACGAAGGTCAGATTGGAGCGCACAGGCATATTCAGAACATCCGGATCGGTATAGAAGAGGTCATCCGAACGATCCTCCTCCAGGTCCCATCCTTTGAAAAACCATTGATTTTCCGCACCGGAAACCGGTGTCGGCAGGCTTTTGCCTGCATTTTGCAGGGTAGAGCCGTAGGGAACCGGAACCTTATATTCAGAAACGGTCTGACCGTCCGCATTCAGGTATCCGCGTTCGGGCATCTCTTTATAATCCGCGCGAAACGTTACGTAACATTCTTTATGTGTCCATTTGCCGTAGAGGTCGATAGTCTGATCTGTGCTGCTGCACTTTACCTCGGTTACGGGAGCGCCATCGCAGGCCTCGTTAGTATACCAGCCCGAGAACGTCCAGTCCTTTGCTGGGGTAACTTTTTCGACCGTATAAAGCGTACCCTCGGTCACTGTCGCCTGCGGCGGGAGGACGGCGGAATCCGGGTTCTCCGTGCTCAGCCAGTGATAAGTTACCGTGCATTTGCTCTTCTGAGGGAAGGTATAGGTATAGACATAGTTTCCCGTCTCACTGATGCCGCCGGCGTTCGTGTTCGGGCGGCTGTCCCACGTGCCGGGAGCCTTGTGTTCGGTGTCCGGAGTCATACCCGTCGGCACGTCATCCGCAGACAGCGTTCCGAGGCCGTTGCGCAGCTCGACGGGAACAGTCTTGTCCACGCTCGAGCCGTCCGACCATTTGCCGTTCTGCACCTTGAAGGTCACGGTCTTCGTGCCGAGCCTCGTCCAGCGGCCGTAAAGGTCGGTGTTTGCGGTCAGATCCTCGCCGTCCTCATGGAATTTCTGCGTGCAGGCGGAATCCTTGTACCAGCCGTCGAACTCGAAGCCGGCCGCCGTCGGCGCAGTCGCCTTATAGCGACAGGTTCCGTTTCCGTCAAGCGAAAGGCTCAGCGCGGACGGCGCCGCGATGTTCTGGCCGTCCCCGTCCACCGGGATGACCGAGCCGGCCCAGTGAAACGAGACCTGAATCTCGGGCAGCCAGCGGCCGTACAGCTTGAGGTCGCTGCCGAACGCCGGGAACACGGTCCCGGTGTATTTGACGTAGGTCTTTCCGTCGTATGTCCACGTTGACTTTTCTTGGTCGATCGTCTCGTCCCACAGGCGGTACCAGCCGTCGAATTTCAGGTTCAGGTTGTCCCCGGCCACTGCGTTCTGCGTCGGCGCGGCAGGCTTGTGCGTCGTTGCGCGCGCGGCGTGCTCGTGTTTTGGCGGATCAATGTCCGGCTGCCAGCGCCCGATCCATTGATAGTCGATGCAGACCGGGTCGGTGATGGTGATGACGACCTTCTCGCCGTAATTCGCGCCCCTGATCTCGCCTGCCTGCGCCTGCGGCGGAATCGGCAGAATGTTCAGAGAGGTCTGGATGGTGTCGCCGCCGCCGATGTCCGCAAGGTTCTGTTCGGTATGGCGGGAGGGCGTCGACTCGAACAGAGGCGTTCCGCTGCTGCCATAGCCGGTGAAGCGGTAATAATCCACCGACGCGACCTCGCGGATGCTGCCGGCGGACAGGATATGTTGGTCCTTCTTCAGCTGGCTCCAGCTGTATTTCTTGCCCGCGCCCTCGGTGAAGTTGTCCACATGAATGCTCATCTCCTCGGATGCGCCCTCGCCGACATTGGCGTCGATTTTGGTCATCAGCTCGTTGAGCGCCGCGTCGATGTCGTGCACCTGACTGAGCCCCTTGAAATAGTCCGCGCCGTCCGCGGGGCTTGTAGACGCATTGCCGCAGATGGACGCCATGGTGTTGTTGAAGTAGTCCCGCTGCTTGTCGGCGTCGTTCAGAGACTCACTGTTTCCAAGGTTCAGCTTGTTGAAATCACCCAGACCGAAAATGGTCGCGCCATAGGTTCCCTTGAGCGTGTTCGCCGCCTCGATCGCCGCCTCCGGGCGCAGCTGCTGATAAGTGCCGTTGTTCTGGTAGGGGAGCGAGCTGGCGGCGATGCAGACGATCAGATTTCGATCCTCACCGGCTGCCTTGTGCTCCTTGGCGATCTCGGCAAGCTGCTCCGTGATGGTCAGACCGGCGTCCATGCGCGCCGCACCGGCGTACCACGGCACCATTGTATCGGCGTCGATGACCTGCTTGGCGTCGCCGACCGACAGGAACACATTGTCATATTTATCTGTCAGATAGCCCGACGGCAGCTTCGGCAGGGACACGTCATCTTGAAAGTCGCATTCCGTCCAGCCGCTCTGCGAATGAAAGACACCTTTGGTATCGTCTTTGGTATAATAGCCGGTGTTCAGGCTGGCATTACTGCTCGACAGCGTGCCGGGGTAGAGCGCGGCATCATAGCTGTCGCCGATGCCGGGGTTGTTGATGCGGCCGTAACCCGCGATCGCAATGCGGTGCTTGCCGCCGGTGGTCGGCTGCGGCATCCCGTCCAACAGGCGGTCTATGGCGCTCAGGATTTCCGCGCGCTCGTCGCCGGAATTGGCCGAGCCGTTCTGCGTATTCATGAATTTTGACTGCTCGATCAGAAAAATGATGTCGCAGGGCTTGACCGTCCGGGTCTTGTTGGCCGGATCGGTCATGTAAGCCTCGATCTGCGCGGTGATCTGTCCGGTCTCCGCGTGCTGCACGGTGGCCGTGACGGTCGCCGCCGCGTTTTCTGCGTTCCCTACCGCCTGTGCCGGTGCCGGAAGCAGGGCGAAGATCATGCAGAATGCCAGAAAACAGGATAAAATACGTCTTTTCATATCCATATCATTCCTTTCTCAGCATGAGATATACTGTATATTGCACAATTATAACACCGGAACGGAGCGTATTCAAGAAATAAACTGGAACAAAACGATGCCGAAAAACCGCAGAAAGTGTATTATTTCTACACAAATTTTATATTGATGCTATATTCTAATTTGTCTGTGCGCTTTGCTTGACGATGATACATTACTTTGTTAGAAAGTAATGTGTGAATGTTGAGCGAGGTGATAGCATGAACAACATATGCTATATTGAAGACTGCATGAAAATATGCTATGATAAAATTGGTAAATTAGGATTTAGAGGATGTGAATGAGCAGCATGAAGCAAACAAAAGAAGGAGTTAATTTGAAAAAACTCCTTAGGCTGAAGAATACAGACAGTATCTTTGTGATTGCTGGGCTTTTGATCATTTTTGTAATAGCGTTGTACACATTTATTCTGCAAAGTTCTTACACTAAGACCGCCCTTGAAACAGAAATCACACGTGAC
>ERZ1106969.669-NODE-669-length-32487-cov-10.052078_pt1 | contig 32487 bp, 33 predicted proteins | sample MGYA00403685_ERZ1106969 | MGnify/ENA primary metagenome ERZ1106969 (study PRJEB35170, sample SAMEA104062416) | human gut metagenome | biome: human gut; feature: human-associated habitat; material: faeces | place: Denmark | collected 2012-05-18 ... | reverse complement strand
GGCTTACACATATAGGAGGTGCCGCTATGAGACGAATTATGATCGATGCCTCAAAATGCGATGGCTGCAAAAACTGTACCATCGCCTGCATGCAGGCACACCGGGAAACTCCGGGAAACATTTATGATCTGGATCTGACGAATATCCGCAACGAATCCAGAAATCATATCGAAAAAATGTCAGATGGAACCTATCGCCCGATTTTCTGCAGACACTGCGATCAGCCAGAATGCGTCATGTCCTGCATGAGCGGTGCTCTGACAAAAGATCCGGAAACAGGAATTGTGACCTATGACGAAACAAAATGTGGCTCTTGTTTTATGTGTGTTATGAACTGCCCATTCGGCGTTCTCAAACCAGACACAGCCACACATAGGACCGTAATAAAATGCGACTTCTGCCTGAAAGACGGTGCAGAACCAAACTGCGTAAAAGCATGTCCAACACAGGCAATCTATGTTGAGGAGGTGTCATTATGATGCATGTCATTATCGGAGTTGGCGCTGCCGGAATCACCGCTGCCAAGACCATTCGCAGCCAGATGCCGGATGCCTCCATTACTATGATTTCTACAGACGAACATGTGCATTCCCGCTGTATGCTTCATCGTTATTTAAGCCATGAACGCCAGGAAGATACATTGTCCTTTGTAGAGCCTGACTTTTTTGAGACTAATAAGATCAACTGGATCAAGGGTGTTTCTGTCAAAACAGTGGATGTAGAAAATCAAGCTGTTCTTCTTGATAACGGGACTTCCTGTCACTATGACAAACTTCTGATCACAACCGGCGCCAATAGCTTCATTCCTCCTGTGGGACAGTTCCGGGAAGCAAAGAATGTATTCGGACTGCGCCATCTCTCGGATGCCCAGGCGATCCGTCCTCTGGCAGACCGGGCAAACCGCATTCTGATCGTTGGATCCGGTCTGGTCGGAATGGATGCCGCATACGCCTTTTTGGAGCAGGGAAAAGAAGTGACTGTAGTGGAGATGGCTGACCGTATTCTCCCAATTCAGCTTAACGAAACAGCCGGAAATGCCTACCGAAAATTATTCGAAGCGCACGGCTGCCGCTTCCTTCTCGGAAAAAAAGCTTCTGAAACCCACATGGATTCGAATGGTTCCATTGACTATGTGCTTCTGGATGACGGTACAAAGGTAACGTGTGACCTGGTCATTGTTGCTGCCGGTGTTCGTCCTGCTGTTGAATGCGTACTGAATACACCGATCGAAGTGGATCGTTTTCTCAAAGTATCTGACACCATGGAAACCAGCTGCAAAGACATTTTTGCCGCCGGAGATGTGACCGGACTATCCGGTATCTGGCCAAATGCTATGAAACAGGGACAGGTTGCCGCCCTGAATATGTGCGGTATCAAAACGGCCTACGAAGACCGATATGCTATGAAAAATACGATGAACTTCTATGGGCTGGTTACACTGTCTCTTGGAAGAGGAACAGAAGAAGAGGGAGATGTTGTTCTCGAACAGGAAGATTCTCACAATTATAAACGTGCCATTTTACGAGATGGAAAATTAGACAGTATTTTATTACAGGGAAGTATTGATTATTCTGGAATTTATCAATATCTGATCAAACATCAGATCGACCTTTCCGGTATGGAAAAAGATGTTTTTCATCTGTCTTTCGCCGATTTTTACGGAGTGAAAGAAAACGGCGGATATTGTTATCAGAACCAGGCATAAAGTAAAAAGCATTCCTGCCCGGAGCATTGCTTGTAAGCATCTGCTCCCAGACAGGAATGCTTTTTGTTATAACGCACCAAAGGCCGCATCCAGATCTGCGATCAGATCTTCTACTTTTTCAATTCCGATCGAAAGTCGGATCGTGTTTGGTTTGATTCCCTGCTCTAACAATTCTTCCTCGGTACACTGGCTGTGAGTGGTAGTTGCCGGATGGATCACCAGAGACTTCACGTCTGCTACATTTGCCAGCAGGGAAAAGATAGACAACTGATCGATAAATGCCTGGGCTGTCTGTGCATCTCCCTTAATCTCAAAAGTAAAAATAGAACCGCCTCCGTTCGGAAGATATCTCTTATATAATTCATGGGTTGACTCCGTTTCCAGTGACGGATGGTGTACAGCCTCTACCTTAGGATGATTCGCAAGATACTCCACGATCTTGAGCGCATTGCTCACATGCCGTTCCACACGCAGAGAGAGTGTCTCCAGTCCCTGCAGGAAGATAAAGGAATGAAACGGTGAAATCGTTGCTCCGGTATCACGCAGAATCACCGCACGAATATAAGTGACAAATGCCGCTGCTCCCACTGCGTCTGTAAACGATACACCATGATAACTCGGATTGGCTTCTGAGATCCACGGATATTTACCGGACGCCTTCCAGTCAAACTTTCCACTATCAACGATCACGCCTCCAATTGCTGTTCCATGACCACCGATAAATTTCGTTGCGGAGTGAATTACAAGATCTGCACCATACTCAATCGGTCGGATCAGATACGGTGTTGCAAATGTAGAATCTACCACCAACGGAATATTGTGTCTGTGCGCGATCTCTGATACCTTCTCCAGATCGATCAGATTGGAATTCGGGTTTCCAAGCGTCTCTACAAATATCGCTTTTGTATTTTCCTGAATTGCTGCTTCAAAAGCGCCTTCTTCCTCAGGGTCTACAAACGTTGTGGCCACATCGTTTGTCAGAGGAAGTGTGTGCGCCAGAAGATTATAGGTACCACCATAAATTGTCTTCGACGCCACAATATGTTCTCCAGCCTTGGCCAACGCCTGTATTGTGTAGGCAATCGCCGCCGCTCCGGATGCCACAGCCAATGCTGCCTCCGCACCTTCCAACGCTGCGATCCGCTGTTCAAAAACATCCTGTGTGGGATTGGTCAATCTTCCATAAATATTTCCTGCATCACGAAGCCCGAAACGATCTGCCGCATGCTGTGAATCATGAAATACATAAGAGGTTGTTGCATAGATTGGAACCGCTCTTGCGTCTGTAACCGGATCTGCCTGTTCCTGTCCAATGTGTAACTGCTTTGTCTCAAATCCCCAGTTTTTAGAATCTCTGATATCTGCCATCTCTATTTCCTCCTTCTTCGGAATCTGTTTGTTTCTTAATCCCTTGCAAGTATATTAGCATAGTAGGATTTCGGTGTCTAATATCAATGTACAATGCCCTGTTATAGTTTTGTTCTATAGCAGGGCTGTTAAGGATCTTTATTACTTCCAATATTTTTCCACTTCTTGCTCAGCTTCTTTTAAAGAAAGCTGAAACTTTTCCTGCATCTTTGCACATACACTCTCTTTTTCCATTCCCATTTCCTGTAATAATTCTACAGTGGCCTGTCTTCTGCCCTCTTTCAAGCCCTCTTTCAAGCCCTCTTTCAAGCCTTCTTTTAATCCGGTATTTTTATATACTGTGGAAAAATACTGATGATCTCGAATTGCACGTTCTCTTGCTTCATATTCCAGACGCTTCTCCTCATCTGCACTGATTCGATTCAAATCCTCATAGGCTTTCTTAATATATTCACTTTTTTCCGCTGCCATTTCAAATTCCTCCCTGGTCTCCGCATTAATAAATTGAAGCCACTTCAGCAGTTCTGTCTCTGGATAATCATGTTTTGCCAGTTTGGGAAGCTCCAATGTATGGATCTCAACTTTGTCACTGTACATTTTTCTTCCCTGATCTGACCAAAAGTGAAAGCAGGAATAATATTCCTCATCATCAAACATTGTAAAATCTAAAATCCCGATATGGATGCATTTTTCTAATTTTTGATAATCTTCTCCCGGTTTTAATTGATCGACAAACATCTTTCCCAGATAAAACAGTGTGCGCTCTGCCCAGTATTCACTGGCCGTCACTTGAATCTCAATGTCAATCTGCTCCCTGCTATTCAGCAAAACCCGAACATCCAGAATCCCCAGTTTCTCATCTTTATCTTTCTGACGCAAATGAGCCGGTAAAAGCCTGCTCTCAATAATGTGTTTTACCTCTATTCCCAGCACCGCTGCCAGGAATGCATTACGCACCTCATCGTCTTCCATCAACTCTTTAAAACAGAAATCTACCTTTGGCTTCATTAAAAATTTTGTTGCTTGTTCTTTCTCCATACATGCTCCTCCTTTGTTTGGATGGAATCCAGAATGTTTCGATGAGCATGCAACTGTATCTTGATTTCATTATAACTTTTGACAGAATGTTTTACAATCGCAAACGCAGACAAACTCCCTGTATTCTCTTATCCATCTTTTCTTCATTTTAATTTGGGAATTATTTTGAATGGCATCTTCTGCCATATTGAAAACTGAAAGGGATTCCTTTCAAGATTGATTTTATTGTACCTGAAATTTTATATGGATACAATGAAATTTCCATAAATGTATTATAAAAAAACAAGGAAGCTGTGCCCTTTGCACAAACTCCCTTGTTTCTTTTCTCTATAAATTCCAGCGTTTTCCCTGAGATACTCTCAATCGGTTCATGGCTCTTGCCAGAGATGCCTGGGAATGGTAATACTCCTGAATGCTCTGTTTCTGACGGATTCTCTCTTCTGCACGCTCTTTCTGTTCCTGTGCATGACGAATGTCGATCTCTTCCGGTTTCTCCGCGGTATCTACCAACAGTGTCACACGGTTGTTGACTACCTCTGCAAATCCCCGGCCAAACGCAATTTCCATCCATTTTCCTTCCTCGATTTCCATGCGTCCCATTCCGATCTTCACTGCGATTACCATATTCTCATGATTGGGCAGAATTCCCTTTTCTCCATCCGGCGCCGGAATCACAAGCTTTCTGCAGCGTCCTTCGTAAAAAACCCTGTCACTTGCGATGATTTTCAGACCAAATGTATCCATATGCCACGCTCCTATTCTGCAGCCGCCTCAGCATTTGCCTTTGCAATGACATCGTCAATAGTTCCTACATTGAAAAATGCAGATTCCGGATATGCATCCATCTCTCCATCAATGATCATCTTAAATCCACGGATTGTTTCTTTTAACGGAACATATTTTCCCGGAATTCCGGTAAATGTCTCTGCCACAAAGAATGGCTGAGACAGGAATCTCTGAATCTTTCTCGCACGCATTACCGTTGCTTTGTCTTCATCTGACAACTCTTCCATACCAAGAATTGCAATAATATCCTGCAGTTCTTTGTATTTCTGGAGAATTGCGATGACTTTATTGGCCACTTCATAGTGCTCTTCTCCAACCACATCTGCTTCCAGAATACGGGAACTGGATTCCAAAGGATCTACCGCCGGATAGATACCCTGCTCTACAATCTTTCTGGAAAGCACAGTCGTTGCATCCAGATGTGCAAATGTTGTTGCGGGAGCTGGGTCTGTCAAGTCATCTGCCGGTACATATACCGCCTGTACAGAAGTAACAGATCCGTTCTTTGTAGAGGCAATACGCTCCTGTAATTCACCCATCTCCGTTGCCAGCGTCGGCTGATATCCCACTGCGGACGGCATACGTCCAAGCAATGCGGAAACCTCGGATCCTGCCTGTGTAAAACGGAAAATATTATCGATGAAGAGAAGCACATTCTGATGCTGTTCATCACGGAAATATTCGGCCATAGTCAGCCCCGTTTCTGCCACACGCATACGCGCTCCAGGCGGCTCGTTCATCTGTCCGAATACCAAAGCTGTCTTTTCCAAAACTCCGGATTCCTTCATTTCAGACCAGAGGTCATTTCCCTCACGAGAACGCTCTCCGACTCCGGTAAAAATAGAATATCCACCGTGTTCTGTCGCAATGTTGCGGATCAGCTCCTGAATCAATACGGTCTTACCAACTCCGGCACCACCGAACAGTCCAATCTTACCACCTTTTGCATAAGGTGCAAGAAGGTCGATTACTTTAATTCCGGTTTCCAGAACCTCTACGACCGGACTCTGGTCTTCAAATGTCGGCGGCTCTCTGTGGATCACCCATTTTTCAGCATCCTCGATCTGTTCTCCATTATCGATTGTCTCACCTAATACATTAAACAGTCTGCCCAGTGTCTTTTCACCAACAGGAACTTTAATTCCTGCTCCGGTGGCTGTTACTTCCATATCCTTATGCAGTCCTTCACTGGCAGCAAGCATCAGGCAGCGCACCTCATTATTTCCAAGGTGCTGTGCAACCTCCATGATGCATTTCTTTCCGTTGTTTTCAACTTCCAGAGCATCTTTGATATAAGGAAGATTGCCATCTTCAAATACTACGTCAACGACAGGTCCCATAACCTGTACAATTCGTCCTTTATTCATATGCTATTCTCACTTCCTTTTCTGCTTCTGCGCCTTCGCACCGCTGCAAACTTCCGTAATTTCCTGGGTAATTGCAGCCTGTCTGGCTCTGTTATATACGATTGACAATTCCCGGATCAGGCTCTGTGCACTGTCTGTTGCAGCCTTCATTGCCATCATACGGGCATTGTGTTCACTGGCATATGCCTCTACCAGGCATCCATAAACCATACCTATGACATAGTTCGGAACAATACTGTCCATCACGCTGTCTGCGGAGGGATACAGCTCAATTGCTTCCCGATACATATTCAGAGGCATTTTCATACTTCCGAAGTCTTTGGTCTCCAACGGAAGCAATTTCAATTTTTCCGCATCTGCCTGTACCGAATTCTCCATGCGGGTATATACAACATACACTTCATCCAGTTCCCCTGCCAGAAACTGATCGATCACTGACTGACCGATATCTCTTGCCCGATGCATCGTCGGTTTCTGAACTGTGTACTGGAAATTCGTATCGATTTCTACATCGTGCTTTGCAAAATAATGCCGTCCCAGCTCACCTACAACAAAGAGCTTGTGAATCCCCGGCTGTGCAAGGATTTCTTCTTCCAGTTTGATAATATTGTGATTGTATGCTCCTGCAAGCCCTTTGTCGGCTGTCACTACGATCGAACCAATTTTTTTCTGCTCTGCCGGAATATTCTCTCTGGCATCAAAATACGGATGCCGGATCTCCGGCACATGACGCAGGATACGGGAAATCTCTCCTTGCAACCCATAAAAATATGGTTCGGTATCTGCCAGCTTTTTTCTGGCCTGCGTCATTTTGGAAGAGGAAATCATATACATTGCATTTGTGATCTTCATCGTATCTTTTACGCTGTTGATGCGGCTCTGTATTTCTCTTATATTTGCCATACTAACACCTGCTCTTCTTGAATTCCTTTGCAGTCTTCACGATCTTTTCGATCAGTTCTTCCGGCAGCACCTTCTTTTCTTCGATCTCCTGTCCGATTTCCGGATACTCAGAATCAAAATGTTGAAGCATATCTGCCTGGAACTGTTTGATTTTTGTCTTTTCGATTCCAAGCATCACTTTATGTGTCGCCGCACACAGTGTGATGACTTTTTCATGCAGACTGAGCGGATGATAAAGCGGCTGCTTCAACAATTCCATCAAACCACTTCCATACTCCAGCTGTTCTTTTGTCGCAGCATCCAAATCGGAACTAAACTGCGTGAACACTTCCATCTCGCGGTACTGTGCCAGATCGATACGAATACTTCCGGACGCTTTTTTCATCGCTTTTGTCTGTGCGGCACCACCTACACGAGATACGGAAAGTCCTACGTTGACAGCTGGTCTCATACCTGCCGCAAACAAATCGCTCTCCAGGAAGATCTGTCCGTCTGTAATGGAAATTACGTTAGTCGGAATATATGCGGATACATCCCCTGCCTGCGTCTCAATAATCGGAAGTGCTGTAATAGAACCGCCTCCCAGTTCATCACTTAAACGGCTGGAACGCTCCAACAGTCTGGAATGCAGATAGAATACATCTCCCGGGTATGCCTCACGTCCCGGTGAGCGACCGAGCAGCAGAGACAATGCACGATAGGCAACCGCATGTTTTGACAGATCATCATAGACGATCAGGACATCTTTTCCCTGATACATAAAATGCTCTGCCATTGCTGTTCCGGCATATGGTGCGATATACTGAAGCGGTGCACAATCACTGGCTGTAGACGATACCACGATCGTATAATCCAGTGCACCGTTATTTTTCAATGTATTTACCACTTTTGCAACAGTCGATGCCTTCTGACCGATCGCCACATAAATACAGATTACATCTTTTCCCTTCTGATTCAGAATTGTATCCATCGCAATGGATGTTTTTCCTGTCTGACGGTCCCCGATGATCAGCTCTCTTTGCCCACGTCCGATCGGGAACATGGCATCAATGGAAAGGATTCCTGTTTCCATCGGTACGCTGACTGATTTTCTGTCAATAATTCCCGGTGCTTCCTGTTCGATCGGACGATAATCATCTGCTTCGATCTCGCCTTTTCCATCAATCGGAGCTCCCAGTGCATTGACAACTCTTCCTACATATTTATCTCCAACCGGTACGCCGGCCTTTTTCCCTGTACGAGTTACTTTTGTCCCTTCTTTAATCTCTGTATCCCGTCCAAAAAGAATGACTCCGATTTCATTTTTCTGAATATCCTGTACCATTCCTTTCAAACCCGTATCGAAGGTAACAATCTCTCCATACATTGCGTGATCAATCCCATAAATAGTCGCAATCCCGTCACCCACAGCAACAACGGTTCCTATCTCACTGTCTTTGCTCACACTGTCAAAATTTTCTATCTCTTCTTTTAAAATAGAAATAATCTCATCTGAATTGATTGAACTCACCTTGTTCACCTCCAGGTTAATTTTTGTCCGAGCCTGTCCAGACGTCCTTTCAGACTCCAGTCATATTCATCACTTCCTGTGCGCAGAACAAATCCGCCAACCAGCGTACTGTCTGTCTGAATCTCAATCCTGGCTCTGCTCGCTTCATATTTCTTACAAAGGAACGCTTCCATATTTTTGAGCTGCTCGTCACTGGGCAGTTCTACACATGTCAATACGGCACTTAAGATCTGATTCTGTTCGTCACAATATCTGTCATATGCAGCAAATATCTCCGGAAGCAGATCCATTCTTTCATATTTACATGCCACTTTCAGGAAATTTCTTATTTCCTGCGGAAATACCTTGTCAATCACACATTCCTTCTTCTGAGTCGGAATTGTCGGATTCACAAACACATCATGAAGCTGCGGTACCTCCTCAAATATTTCTCTTGCTTTCTGTATGGCTTCCCTCGGAACATTCAGCTCATACAACACCTGTGCATACCGCATTGCTGCAGATGAACAGTACATCTGACTAGTTGTTGTCTGTGTCTTCATGAGCTTCACCTACTTCTTCCAGAAACTTATCATATATCTCCTGATTATTGCCTGCCTGTTCTGCCACGATCTTCGCTGCAGCTGTCATTGCAAGTCCTGCGATTTCAGACTGAAGTGCATTCATTGTCTGCTCACGTTCTACACGGATATCTGCCTTGGCAGACTCGATAATACTGCCCGCTCTGGCATCCGCCTCCTTTACGATCCGGTCATACTCTGACTTGGCGTCCTTACGTGCTTTCTCTACGATCCGCACAGATTCTTCTTTTGCCCCGCCAAGTGCCTGTGCATATTCTTTCTTCATCTTCATCGCATCTTCCTGTGCATTCTGGGCATTTTTCAATCCGTCTTCGATCAGCTGACGGCGCTTTTCCATAATGTCGGTCACAGGCTTGATCAAAAACTTCTTTAATAAGAAAGCCAGGACGATCAGGTTAATCATGGTATATAGAAAGTTCATATCAAATCTCAGCACTTCCCACACCCGCCTTTCCTGTTAATTTCTATTTGCTTATTTTAAGAAGAATACGATCAGGATACCAATGATAAATCCATAAATTGCAGTTGCCTCTGCAAGCGCACAGCCGAGGATCAGGTTCTTGCTAATCTTGCTTTCAGCCTCTGGCTGTCTTGCGATTGCATCTACTGCTTTTCCTGTTGCGATACCAATTCCTACTCCTGCTCCAATACCTGTTAATACTGCGATTCCTGCTCCAATTGCAATCAGTGTTCCCATAATTCTAATCTCCTTTTTTATTCTTTTATTTGTTCAAAAATTCCGTTTCTATTCCTGTTCTTCTGTCATAAACAGTGCTGTCAGAAATACAAATACATATGCCTGAATCAGACCGTCAAAAATATCGAAATAGAAATTCATCGGAAGTGGTATAATCAGCGGAACGAATGCTTTTAAAAGTTCCATTACCACAAATCCTGCCAGCATGTTACCAAACAGCCGCATACAGAGCGACAATGGCCGGATAAAAATTTCCAAAATCATAATCGGTGCAACCACCGGCACCGGTTTGGCAAAATGCTTAATCCAATGCTTCATACCGTTTTTGTGTATTCCTGAATATTCGATCAGACACATACTCATCACGGCAAGTGCTGCTGTGACATTCAGATCCTTTGTCGGCGGCTTAAAACCAAGCAGACCAATCATGTTGGCGCACGCCAGATAAAGAAGAACTGTGATCAGATACGGTATATATCTTTTGTTCCCTTTACCGAGGATACCTTCAAAGAAATCCGTCGCCCAGCCAATTGCGGCTTCCAGAGCCAACTGAACTTTTCCCGGGTTTTCTACCTTCAGATTTCTCACCAGAATCAACGATAATCCAACCAGAACTGCCATAATGATCCATGTAACAACCACGGACTCCGAAATTCCGCCGAGAACCGGAAGTTCAAATACTGTTTTGCAGTTCAGCTCTTCCATCAATTCTGTTGCTAAATTTTCCGTATCGCTCCCTCCTTTTCCTGTCTATTTTTTCATTCCTGCCCTTTTTCGGGGTCTTCCCTTTTCTCTTCCAGGTGGAGGCCTCTTCTGAGCATAAAATAGGGAAATTTCATGTCCTGAAATCTCCGTACAAAAGTCACCTTTTCAGACAGCGTGCCTAAAAAGTTATCTAAATCCTACTCCCAGCAACCTTGTTTGTCAACAAAAATAATTTTTGCTCTTTTTCATACAATACTGCTCTTTTTTTGTCGAAATTTCCAGTCATTCAAAATATGTTTTTTTCTTTTTTTAGGAATATTTCAGACTTATTTTACTGACTTTTCGTCATTTTTATGTTCTTCCAATTTTTTTCTACTAATTTTTATGTCTTTTTTTCCGTTTTTTTCATCAAACTTCTATAATATTATGAAATGCTTATCTTTCTGTTTGTAGAAATACTCCATTTCACACCAAAAAAAGAAAGCTTTCTGCACACAGACGCACAATTCTGTATACAAAAAGCCTTTCTTGCTTTATCCCCTTTTCCCGGACAACATTTCTTTTTTGTGTTCCGACTGTATTTTTGACTTTTCCCGTGCAATTTTCAAAAAGTCCCCCTCTGCTCTCTTCTTCCTCGGAATGAATCTTCCGGCAACTCCCTTTCCTCTGCTCCTTACATAAAAAAATCCAATCACAGAAAATACAGCTGCTCCTATAAAATTTACAAACAGATCTTCCATCGTATCGATCAATCCAATATCCAGATATCCTCCCAGCCCCAACGCCTGTCCATTCACCATGACTTCCTGGATCTGATCGATCTTCACCGGAACATTTCTTCCCTGTGCATTGAGCATGACAGATGTGATCGTCGATACAACAGTATCCTTTTGCATATCAAATCCCAGAATCTGATCCATCCCAAATTCAAAGAACTCCCACACAACTCCAATTGTCATAGAAAAACAGAAGGCTACGATTGCTGTAAACAACGGTGACAGATGAAAGACCGTACGCTCACTCCGATTGAGTAAATCGACCAGTGAAAATCCGATCGCTGCCGCCAAAAATCCATTCAGCGTATGTAGTACGGTATCCCAAAAAGGAAACACAAGATAAAACTCTGCAATCTCTCCCAGAATCTCCGCCCCAAATATAAACAGCAGAACAATGATCTCCAGCGTTGTCGGCAGTTCAATCTTAAATGTCACCTGCACAAAACTCGGAATGATCAGCAATAACAATGTAAGAATACACAAAAATGCATTTTCATAGTTCTGATTTAAAATCTGGAGTGCCAGCATCACGATCACAAGAATTCGTAAAATAAGATATACCATAAATGAACTTTTATGTTCCCTCAGCTCCATTCGAATTGCCTCCGCCATATGACGGAAATAACCGTTTTGTTTTTTCTCCTTCTTTTTTCCCATTCCCGATTCCTTTCTGATATTCTGTATTCTTTCAAACAGCACTGATCACGAATTGCTCTTTTTCTCGATAAATCTATATTTCCCCGGGCCAGCACCCGTTACTTTTTCAATCACTTTCGCTGCTGTCACCTGCTTTCTACTATAAAATCCATTTTACACTCTTTAACAGGAACAAAGCAATTCCAAAACCATTCTTTTTATGAATTACACCTTGCATTTTTCTTCTATTTTCACTAAACTGAATGAAAATCATGACTACAAAGGAGAATCTCATGCAACACCCATTTCCCTATGAAATCATCTACAGCAACAGGAAATCTATCGCAATCCAGATTACGGCACAAGCCACCGTCCGTGTCCGGGCTCCCAGAAACTGCCCCGGTTCTGCTATTGATGCCTTTCTCTGCGAAAAACAGAACTGGATCTTGAAACATCTGGATTCTGCATCTGCCCGACTCAAAGAAGCCACCGATAGACCTCAGATCTCTGATGATGATCGAAAACGATATATCGCTCTTGCACGGGACATCTTTACACGCAAAACAGAATATTATGCCCGTATTATGGGCGTCACCTACGGCCGTATCTCGATCCGGGAACAAAAGACCCGCTGGGGAAGCTGCTCCAGCATTGGAAATTTAAACTATAACTGGCACCTGATCTTTGCACCGGAAGAAGTCGTGGACTACATCATCGTACATGAACTGGCTCACCGTCTGGAAATGAACCACTCCAAAGCATTTTACCGTATTGTAGAATCCGTTCTGCCTGATTATCAAAAAGCCCAAAAGTGGCTGAGAGAAAATGGACGAAATTTATGATCTCCCTACATCTGTTTCCTCACCACCCGATATTCATCTCCCATCTGATAATATGGGCATTCCCGGAAATCTCCCTGCACGAACCTCACCATCTCATCTTCGTCCAGGTCCTGCATGCAAACATAGCACTCATACTCATCATCGTATTCATAATTCATACAGCTTTCACAATTTGCTGCTGTTTTTCTTCCACGCATCTTATCACTCTCCCAACTCTTTTAACACCTGATATACATAAGAAACCGGAAGGCCCACTACATTAAAATAGTCTCCCTCGATCTTCTCAATAAAAGCAGAAAATTTTCCCTGTATTCCATATGCTCCTGCTTTGTCCATCGGTTCTTTGCTCTCCACATATTTTTCAATTTCTTCTGTACTCATTGGATTGACATACACTTTTGTCTCCACCGCATGACTGATCGCCGATTTCTCTCCGTTTTCATCAAAGTTAAGGAACGCAACACCTGTATATACCTGATGCACATCCCCCTGTAGTGACCGGATCATGTCAAAGGCTTCCTGTTCATCCTTTGGTTTTCCCAGAATTTGTTCTTTATGCACAACGACCGTATCCGCACCGATCACGATCACATTCTCTGCCTGGATCTCGGACGCCACATTTTCCGCTTTCATCAGCGCCAGTTCTTTTACGATCTCCTTTGGAACTGTACTTGTGTAAATCTCTTCCTTCTCGCTGATGCGTACTTCAAACGGGACTCCGATCTGTGATAACAACTCTTTTCGTCTCGGGGAACCGGATCCTAAAATTATTTTTTTCATACTTAAAACTCCTTGTTGTATTTTGTTGTTGATGATAACACTTTTCTGTCTGTTATGGTAGACTTTCCGTAAGAAAATATCGTATGATAAAAACAACTATTTTCGAAAAGGAGAACCACCATTTATGATTCAAATCATCATTTCACCTGCAAAAAAAATGAATATATGCGAAGAATTTCCATGCACTGCCACCACACCGGTTTTTGCAGAACAAACAGCCCTTTTATATCAGTCGCTAAAACAGATGTCATTTGAAGAATTGCAAACACTTTGGAAATGCAGTGAGAAACTGGCTCTTCAAAATGAACAGAGACTGCGTGAATTTACACCGGATGACGCTGTAACTCCCGCCGTTCTCGCCTATGAAGGGATCCAATACCAGTATCTCGCACCGGGAATTTTTTCTGACTCCCAGTGGAACTACGTAAACCGACACCTGAATATTCTCTCTGGGTTTTACGGAATCCTGCGTCCATCCGATGCTGTCATCCCCTATCGCCTGGAAATGCAGACAAAATTACAGACGGATTTCGGCAGCGATCTGTATCAATTCTGGAACGACCGATTATACCAGACCCTGCACAGTCAATTTGAAGACGATACCCCAAAAGAGCTCATCAATCTCGCTTCCGCAGAATACAGCAAAGCAGTACTTCCTTATCTGACAGAAGACGTACACTGCGTCACCTGCGTTTTCGGAGAATTCGTTCAGGGAAAAGTAAAAGTGAAAGCCACGCTTGCAAAAATGGCGCGGGGAGAAATGGTCCGCTGGATGGCCGAACATCAGATTCAGACTGCGAAAGATTTAAAACAATTTACAGGACTCGGATTTGCTTTTGAAGAGTCTCTTTCTTCCGGGACAGAGTATGTGTTCCTGAAAAAGGATGTCTGCCCGGAAGATTAGACCTTTCCTATTCTGTCTTCATTTCCCGGATCTCTCCGCACGCGATCATAGCGCCGGAGTTTCCGGAAGGCTGGGTTGTCATATCGTCTGGATCAGCATGTATGATAACCGCTCTTCCGATCACATCCTCAGGATGAAACCGATCTGTGTAAAAAATCAGAAATGCATTTCCGTCATTTGACAGAAGCGGGGGCATATCCCCTGCATGCCGCGGATGCATGGTATTTGCCGGATTATAGTGTCCGTCCGCCTGCGCAAATGGTTTTGCTTTTGTTCCCTGACAACCTCCCTCATGAATATGAAATCCATGAAAAGCATTTCCACCGGGCAGATTCCTGATATCAGCTGCCACGATCGTTCCATTGTGAACTCCGAAAAAATATACCATTCCCTGAATTTCCGGATATTCAGGACTTCCTTTCATTTGTGCAGCAGCATCCGGAATGGTCTGTATCTCTGCAAACATCTTACCACCTCCCGGATTACCATATGCAGTTTTTCAAAAAGTGTTATTCCTGATGTGCCCTCCAGGCTTCTTTTAAAAGCTCCGGCTCTTCTATCAGACGGAGTGCCCCTTTCGCCATGCATTCTGCCACATACAGCATCCCTTTCTGTCCAATGCTCATTCCGGACTGTGCAGCAGCGCTCCAGTGATGCAGCGGCGTTCCTTTGCACATAGTTGCTGCGCTGAGCATAACTGTCGGAACCGTATGACTGACTTCCGATACATCCGTTCCGATCGCCAGTAAAACAGGTTCATCCTCCAACGGCTCCAGTCCCCCAAAATACGTCCCATCATTGACCAATCCTGCTTCTTTTGTGATCATTTCCGCAAACTGCAGTTCTTCTTTCGTATATTCAGGAAGTGCAGTCTCTGCCATTGCCTCATAAAAGACTTCTGCCAGCGGACGATTCACCTTCATCTCCTGATTGCTCGTCACAAGCTCGATCTCCACCCTCGTTCCGGTCATCAGCGCCGCCCCCTTTGCACAGTCATCCACTCGATTCGATGCATCCTCTGTTCTGGAACGTTTGGATGAACGGATAAAATAGTTCGTAGATGCAAAATCCGGCACAATATTGGCCGGTCCGTCTGTATTCGTATAGGTATAATGCATCCTCACGTCATCTGCCACATGTTCTCTTAAATAATTCACACCTACATTCATCAATTCTGCCGCATCCAGTGCACTTCTTCCCAGTTCCGGATGCTTCGATGCATGCGCTTTGACCCCGTAAAATTTATAGTTCTTCATATCCTGCGCCTGCCAGATATCATAACTTACCCGATTACGGTCAAACGGATGCCAGGTGATCGCCGCATCCAGATCATCAAATACTCCTGCCTCATTCATCTGAATCTTTCCCAGGATGATCTCCTCAGCCGGACAACCATACACCCGGATCGTCCCTGAGAAATGCTCCTCTTCCATTCGCTCTTTTAAAGCACAGGCAGCTCCGGCACACGCAGTTCCAAGAAGATTATGTCCACAGCCGTGTCCCGGTGTCCGCAGCGGCTGATGCGTACAGACCGGCTCCTGTCCAAGCCCCGGAAGCGCATCATACTCTGCCAGAAATCCAAGGATCGGTTTTCCACTTCCCCACTCTGCAGCAAATGCAGTCGGAAGATCTGCTATCCCTTTTGTAATACGAAATCCGTTTGCCTCCAGATAAGATGCAAGATGTGCAGAAGATATCACCTCTTCTTTGGAAAGCTCCGGATGACAGAAAATAAAATCCGCCGTCTCGGTCAATTCTTCTGTGTGCTCCTCTACCCATATGTGGATCTGGTCTTCTCTATTCATACTTGTTCCTCCTTCTCCCATATTCCAAGCCCGCTTCCAAGCTTCCCTCCGGATACCAGATACTTCTTCGCCGCTCTCTGCAAGCTGGTATCTTCAGCATAATCTTCCGAATTCATCTCCACTTCCCCAAAAATCCGCTCTTCTGCCTCCCGCGTCTCAAAATCTTCCGCAACGATCTGAAACAGTTTCTGGAATTGTAAAATATTCGATCCCGGCTTCATAATCTTCTGAAGCCCGGGATATAAAAGCCAGGAATGACAAAGATATCCATCCGACTTTCCCCAGAACCGCTCTGCCTGTTCAAACGAATCCCGACATGCCGCAACATCCAGTCGTTCTCCCTGGGGAATGTGTACACTGATCACAAGATCTCCTCTGTGGATTGCCCCATGCCTGGTCTGAATGTCCCACAAAGACTGCATCCTTTCAAACTGCAGGCGTCCCAGTCGGAACAGGCACAGATTCAAATGTCTGGAAAACCAGTCGTACTGTGCAATTCCATATTCTCCATACGCTTTGTAACAATTCTCACACCACAACGTCAGATCATAAAAAGTATCCCGATAAATCTGTCTCGAAATTCCCCGTTCACAATACCGGTCATACACCTCACATGCCATTTTCGAATAACAATACAAAAACACCTGTCGAAAATCTTTTCTTTGTTTCACTTCTTCATAAAACAAATCAAGATCTCTGTAAAATATCTCCCTCAGTTTTTGATATTCTTCTTCTGTAATCTTCTGTTCTTCCAACTGCCGGACAGCCTCCGGCATCAAAGAAATTTCCTTCCAAAACTCCGCTAATTCCATTGCACACCTCTCCTTCCATAATTCTAGTTGTCAGCATACTTCATTTTCAATATGTTTGCAATTTATTTTTGTCTTTTTCCACATTTTTTGCATCATTTTGCACATAATTATGGAAATATGTCAAGAAAAATTGTATAATATATAAAAATTTATGAAAGAGAGGATTCACTATGAAGCAAAACAATATGTTAGCAATGATCTTGGCCGGTGGACGGGGTACCCGCTTGCACGACCTGACAAATAAAGTCGCAAAACCCGCTGTTTCATACGGTGGAAAATACCGTATCATCGATTTTCCGCTCAGCAACTGTGCAAACAGCGGCATTGATACTGTCGGGGTACTTACACAGTATGAATCAATCTTACTGAACAGTTACGTTGCTGCCGGCGGGCGCTGGGGATTGGACGCCAAAGAAAGCGGAGTCTATGTCCTTCCTCCCCGTGAAAAGGCAGATTCTGATCTGGACGTATACCGAGGCACTGCAGATGCGATTTCCCAGAATATTGACTTCGTCGATGCATATTCTCCGGAATACATTCTGATCTTATCCGGTGACCATATTTATAAAATGGATTACGCTGCAATGCTGAAACATCACAAAACCTGCAACGCAGATGCCACCATTGCCGTGATCGAAGTACCGATCAAAGAGGCCAGCCGCTTTGGAATCATGAACACAGACGAATCCGGACGCATCGTAGAATTCGAAGAAAAACCAGAACATCCAAAGAGCAATCTGGCATCCATGGGAATCTATATCTTCAACTGGAAACTCCTCCGCAAGATGCTTCTGGCAGATATGAAGAATCCTGACTCCAATCATGATTTTGGAAAAGATATCATTCCAACACTGCTCCATGATGGCGGCAATCTGTTTGCCTATAAATTCAAGGGCTATTGGAAAGACGTCGGAACGATTGACTCTCTTTGGGAAGCCAATATGGATCTCTTGGATAAGAATAACGAACTAAACTTATTTGATCCATCGTGGAAAATCTATACAGAAGATACCACGACACCGCCTCACTACATCGGACCGAATGCAGACATCAAGCGCTCCTTTATCACACAAGGATGTATGATCGACGGAGAGATCAAAAACTCCGTACTGTTTACCAGCGCCAAGATTGATACCGGAGCCAAAGTCATCGACAGTGTGCTGATGCCTGGGGCCGTCGTAGAGGCCGGTGCAGTCGTACAACGCGCTCTGATCGCAGACGGTGTACATATTGGAAAGAATGCCGTAGTCGGCAGTGCAGACAGCGAACACATCGAGCTTGTTGCAAAACGTGTGAAAGGGGTAGAGTAATATGAGCAAGGCATTAGGAATCATTAATTTTTCCGGAAATCACATCTGGGTAACAGGGTTGCAGGATTATCGCCCAATCGGTGCCATGTCCTTTCTCGGACGATACCGTGTCATCGATTTTCCACTCTCCAACATGAGCAACAGCGGTATTGATCAGATTCAGGTATATATCAATCACAAACCACGTTCTCTGGTAGATCACATTGGAACCGGACGTCACTACAATATCAATTCCAAAAACGGAAAGATCCGAATCCTCTTTTCTGAAAACGGAACAGAAAACAGCATTTATGACCACGAAGTTGCAGCCTATATTGAAAATATGGAATGTATCGAAGACTCACCTTGGCCATATGTTGTCATTGCTCCAAGCTATATGGTTTATTCCATGGACTTTGATTCTCTGTTACAGAACCACATAGACTCCGAAGCAGACATCACTTTATTATACCATTCTGTTGATAATGCAAAAGACCACTATCTCAACTGCGATCTGCTGAATCTGAATCGCCAGAAAGGAGTTCTTTCCATTGAGAAGAACCGCGGCGGCGCAAAGAATCGCAACATCTTCATGGATACTTATGTGATGAAAAAAGAACTGTTTATCGAACTCATCCAGAAAGGTCATAAGATGTCCTCTATGTACACACTGCCTCAGATTGTCAATCTGGCCTGCAGCGAACTGGATATCCGCGGAGTATCCCATCGTGGCTTCTTTGCACCGATCACAGATCTGAAGAGCTACTATGATGCGAATCTTTCTCTGTTGAATTTCAAAGAATTCCGCTCCGCATTCGGTGTATTTGACAACAACTGGCCAATCTACACAAAAACAACGGACTCCTGCCCGACCCAGTATTTTGATACTGCTGACGTTAAGTCCTCCTTCATATCCAATGGATGCCTGATCGGAGGTACTGTGGAGAATTCCGTGATCGGCCGTGGATGTGTCATTAAAAATGGCGCCGTTGTAAAAAATACCGTGCTTCTTCCGGGTGCATATGTCGGAGAAGGAATTCACGTTGAAAATCAAGTCGTGGATAAACGTGCAAAACTGATCCATGCACAAGAAATCATCGCAGATCCGGAAAATCCTGGATATATCAAGAGGAATGATACAGTATAAACAGAAGATACTTTCGTTCTGAATGAACATGATATAACTGCTAAAAGAGGATACTGTTAACGTTTGATCAATTCGTTAACAGTATCCTCTCTCATTTTTTCATCAATTCTTTTATAATCTAAATTTTCTATCGCACCCCAAACTGATAAATCGTTGTCGTGTCATACTTATCGCCCTTTTTCAATATCGGTGACGGGAAATTTTTCTCATTTGCCGCATTCGGATAATACTGTGTCTCCAGACAGAAACCAGAATTGTCATGATAGATCATATTGCGTTTTCCCCGGATCCCCTCCAGGAAATTTCCAGTATAAAACTGAACCCCCGGAAGATCCGTATACACCTTCATCGTAATTCCGGACTGTTCTCCTTCTACTTCTGCGATCTTACGCAGCGTCTGATCCCAGTCATCGATAACAAAATTATGATCATATCCTTTGACCAGACGCATCTGATGATAATCCGCTGCCAGTTCTTCTCCGATCACTTTTCCTTTTGTAAAATCCATCGGAGTTCCTTCCACCGGCCAGATCTCTCCTGTCGGAATCGAACCGGTCTCTTTTACCGGCGTAAACCCAGATGCCAGAAGCTTCACCCAGTGACGTCTCACGCTGCCGCAGTTATGCCCATTCAGGTTAAAATATGTATGGTTCGTCATATTCACGATCGTTGTCTGATCAGACTCCCCTTCATAGTGAATCTTCAATTCATTTTTATCTGTCAAAGTATAGGTCACTGTAATGGAAAAGTTCCCAGGATACCCCTGATCTCCGTCCGGGCTGTCCAGATGAAATGCCACGCTGTCCTCTTCCTCTTTTACACAGTCCCAGAGCCGGAATGCATAACTGTCCGGTCCACTGTGCAGATTATTCTCCCCCTCATTTTTCGGAAGGTGATACTCTGTCCCATCCAGCACAAATCCGGCGCCTTCTGTCCGGTTTGCCCCCCGTCCGACTGCTGCCCCGAAGAAAGTTCCATTCTCTTCATAATCCGATACTTTGTCATATCCAAGTACAATATCCTTGCGCTCTCCCGCAAAATCTTTCATCTCCACAGATACGATTGCCGCTCCGAGACTGCTGATCTTCACACGCATTCCCCGAATGTTGCGCAGCGTATAGGCAGTTACTTCTCTTCCATCTTTTGTGGTTCCAAATATTGTTTTTTCGATACTCATAAGCTCTCCTGTCCGGCATCTTTTCTCTTCCCCAATGCCTGTCCTGTTTACTTCATATTGTAGCTCTGTTTTGCCTGCTCCGCAAACACTTTTTCAGGAAAGTGGAATCAGAATCCGCAGTTCACTGTCTCTAAGAACTCTCTTACAATTCCAGATTTTTAAAACTCAAATACTGCCACTCCGTATGGCTGCAGCGGGTATGCGATCGAATACTCCTGTCCATCGCATTCTTGTTTGACCGGCTTATATACTTGCGGACGTGCTACCCCTTTTCCTCCATACTGCGGATCATCACTGTCCAAAATCAGCTTCAGCTGCTTTCTGCGCGGCACACCCACCCGGTAATCCGGACGCTCCATCGGCGTAAAGTTACAAATGAACAACAGATTCTTCTTATTATCTTTCGAATGTCTCACAAAGCTGAAAATACTTCGGAACGTATCATCCTTGTTGATCCATTCGAAGCCTTCCGAATCCGTATCCAGCTCATAAAGCGCCTTGTTGCGTCTGTACAGGTGAAGCAGATCACGATACCAGTTCTGAATCTGCTGATGCGGCTCCTCCGCCAGCAGGTACCAATCAAGCTCCCGCTCCTCACTCCATTCCCGAAGCTGTGCAAACTCCTGTCCCATAAACAACAATTTCTTGCCCGGGTGACCTGTCATAAATGCATACGCCACTTTCAGATTGGCAAACTTATCAAAACCAAGTCCCGGCATCTTATTGAGCATCGAACACTTCAGATGCACCACCTCATCATGAGACAACACCAGGATATAATTCTCACTGTATGCATATTCCATAGAAAAAGTCATCTGATAGTGCGCCCCTTTACGGAACAACGGATCCAACTTCATATACTCTGTAAAATCATGCATCCAGCCCATATTCCACTTCAGACTGAAACCAAGTCCGTCATCTTCCGGCGCTCCTGTCACTTTCGGCCATGCCGTAGACTCTTCTGCGATCATCATAGCACCCTTGTTTCTTCCAAGTACCACACTGTTCAAATGCTTGAAAAACGCAATGGCTTCCAGATTCTGATTGCCCCCATACTGGTTCGGCACCCACTGTCCATCCTGTTTTCCATAATCCAGATACAACATCGATGCAACCGCATCTACACGAAGCCCGTCCACGTGATAATGCTCGATCCAGAACAATGCATTGGCAATCAGAAAATTCTGCACCTCCGGCTTGCTGTAATCAAAAATCTTAGTTCCCCAATCCGGATGTTCACCCTTTCTCGGATCCGCATATTCAAACGTCGGCGTTCCGTCAAAGTCTGCCAGCCCATGTGCATCTTTCGGGAAATGCGCCGGTACCCAGTCCAAGATCACACCAATGCCATTGCGATGCAGATAATTGATCATATAAGCAAAATCCTGCGGCGTACCATATCGAGATGTCGGTGCATAATATCCGGTCACCTGATACCCCCAGGAGCCGTCAAACGGATGCTCTGCGATTCCCATCAGTTCCACATGCGTATATCCCATCTTCTTCACATAGTCTGTAATCGAATGAGCAAATTCACGATATGTATAAAATCCTTCATCTTCTGTTCTCGGATGACGCATCCAGGATCCCATATGTACCTCATAAATCGCCAGCGGACTCTTCTTGTGATCCCACTTCCTGCGCTTCTCCATCCACTGATCATCCGACCACTTCAGATTGGAAATATCTGTTACACGAGAAGCCGTACCCGGACGAAGCTCCGCATAATTCGCAAATGGATCCGCTTTAAAAATACGCTCTCCCGTCTGTGTCTCAATACAGAACTTATACAGATCCCCTTCCTGCGCTCCCGGCACGAAGCATGTATAAATCCCAAGTGGTTCCTGCCGCTCCATATAATCCGCCTCAAAATCCCACTCGTTGAATTCACCTACCACGGATACTTTGGCTGCATGCGGCGCCCACACCGCAAAATACACACCTTCCTTTTTTCTACGTACGGCCTTGTGCGCACCCATCTTGCTAAAAATCTCATAATGTGTGCCCTGTCCGAAAAGATATTGATCTAATTCTCCGATTTCATATGGCTGTAATTTCTTTTGTACGGTTTTCTGTCTTCCCATAATCCCACCTCACAGCTGCTATTTTTTCGTATAGTTTTATTATACTTTATCTACTTTTAAAAAGAAAGTGAAAACAACAGAATGCCGAAGAAATTCCGTTATTCCAGAACTTCTTCGGCATATTGTACGAAAAATGTCGAATATAATCTACCCTTCTACTTTCGTGGTTTCTTCATATTTCTCATACTTTTTATAATACTTTTTGTAGTATACGCCTCCTCTGCGCTCGACCTTATTCAGCACAACTCCAAGGATCGGACAGTTTGCTGCTTCCAGCTTTTCTTTCGCCTCAAGAGCCAGCTTTTTCTTCACCTCTCCTGACTCGATGACCATGATCGCAGCGTCCGAATACTTTGCTGCAATCGCTGCATCGATGACCATTCCAACAGGAGGACAGTCAATGAAAATATAATCATAAATATCACGGAATGACTTCAGCGTATCCTGAAACAAATCTCCGGACAACAGTTCTGTCGGATTCGGAGGGACAGGACCTGCAAACAAAATATGAAATCTGGAATTCTCGGTCGCATACACTACCTCTGACAGACTGCACTGTCCTGACAAATAATGGGACAATCCTTTGTCTACTGTTCCCGTTTCCAGCAGATTGACCATCACAGATTTTCTCATATCCGCATCAATCAAAAGAACTCGCTTTCCAAGCTCTGCAAGAGATCTTGCCAACTGATACGTGATCGTAGATTTTCCTTCTCCGGATAAACAGCTTGTCATCACAATGATCTTTTTATCCACTCCGGAAAACTGAATATTGGTACGAAGTGTGTTCAATTCTTCTGTCATTGCATATGACAGTTCTTTTTTCTTTAACGTAACTCGCTTCATTGATTTCTCCTTTTATCTTGCATTTTTTTGCTCTTTTTTATAATCTTGGACGGATTTTTAATAAAAAGCCGTTCTGCCGTCTGCTGTCCGTACTTTTTACAGACATACTCTGCACACGGAAGAAGATCCGGTTTTCGTTCTATCTGATCATGAGCATCAGAAGCAATGTAATGTACCTGGTTTCTCTCGATCATCTTATGACAGAATCGCTTCTGACGCCATCCGCTTTTCCCCATCACGTTGCCTGATGTAAGCTGTATCTGCGCCCCCATATCAACCAGTTCCTGAACCAGCGCCGGCGTCTTCATCAAGCACGGATATCGCTCGGCATGTGCAATGATGGGCTGATATCCGGCAGCTAACAGCGCATAAACCTGATTCCGGATCAGCTGATAGTTATGACGCTGCGAAAACTCCACCAGAACGTACTCTGTACCGATCATTGTAGGACGAATCCCTTTCTTCAGATCCTCTACCATATGAATACTCGTATAATACTCACATCCCAGATATGCCCGCATCCCGGAACGAGACCTCCGGGTCATCTCATCAATCTTTCGAAACTGTCGCTCAATCTCTCTTTGCGGTGTCTCAAACATCCCTGCTCTGTAATGCGGTGTCACGATCACTGCCTGTACATGATTTCTATATTCTAATTGCAATATCTTTGCTGCGTCATACAAATCCCGGGCTCCATCATCAACTCCCGGGACGATATGACAATGCATATCGATCAAACCCTGCATCGCTGACTGCCTTTCTTTTGAATGCCAATAGATTCCATAACAAAAAGAAATCCTCTTCTGACCTGTTATGCAGAAGAGGATTAAACTTCTATGTGTGACTACGCTCTTTTCTTTCTGGATAATCCAACTGCGCCACAAGCTGCTACTACTGCAGCTGCTCCAAATAATACGACCATAGAATGTTCTCCTGTCTGAGGAGATGTTGTAGAAGCAGATGTGCTCTTATCCACAACAAACGCAACTGGTGATAACGATGTAAATGTAGCTGTGATCGTTCCCTGTCCAGCCTTGGACTCTACAACTTCCCATGCTTTTTTCTCTGTGTCATAGTGAAGGACTGCAACCTTTGTGTTCGCTGTTACACCCGGTACGTTGAATCGAATCGTAACCGGAAATACCGTTCCATCCGGAACTGTAACATCTCTTACATCCACAACCGACATCGTCTCTACGTATGCGCTTCCCAACAGCGCTTTCAATGTCTCCGGTCTTCTCACTTCTTCTACTGCAGCCTGATACTCTGCAGGCACGTCAGATAATGTTGCTGTGATCGGATTGCCATCACCGTTTACTCCGTTCTCACCCGGATCAACAGTAACAACTCCTGATATACTCTGCGATGGTGCAGCAAATGCTGTCAAACTCATAGATAATGCCAATACCACTGCTGCTGCAGCGCTTGCCAGTTTTTTTAATTTCATCATGTTCTTCCCCCTTTTATGCGGAATCTTACTATACTTTTTTAGAATACCACCGAATTTAAGGTTTGTAAACCCTTTTCTTACATGTCTGATAAATTCCAAAGCCTATCATCATCCCGGTTGTATTTGTGATCAGATCGTCAATCTGAAATAGCCCTCTTCCCGTCACCATCTGAATTGTCTCGATCAGAAGACTCCCGAGAAATCCAACTGCCAGACTGCGCTTCCATCCCTGCAGACGTTTCCATATCCAGGGACACAGCATCCCGGCCGGTATAAACAACAGCACATTTTCAATCAATTGGATCTCATAGCCGGAATCTTCCTGCAGCAAACTGAACAAGGTCAGATCTACCCGATCCACGATCCCTGCTTCCCTGGAAAACAGCGTCAGGTCTGCAGCCACTACCATATAAACAATCCAGAGCAGACTTTGAAGCGCAAAGGAGACACTCCCGTACTTCTGCTTGTTATAGCAGCGCATGAACAGCAGAAACACCAACGCTGCTATGATCCCATATGGCACATAGGTAAAGGTATCCCGAATATCCCCTGCTATACTTTCTAACATCCTCTGCATGCTCATCTTATACTTCCCTGTAAAAAATGTGGAGGATCATCTCCCTCAGCCCTGCATCATCTACATAAAATTCGTCATGCTCTTCCCCTGCCCTCACTTCGCCGGGAACTTTCAAGATTTCCGGTTCCATGTCATAAGAGGTTATTTTTTCAAGCATCTGAAAGCTTAAGTCGGTTGTAATATAAGACTGAGACGCCTGCCAGAACTGCCGCAGCATTGCATTCCCCCCATCTCCTGAAGTGTTTACCTTCTCCAGAAGCGCCTGCAGAAACTGGGTCTGCCGTTCCATACGCTGCTCATTGCTGCCTAAAACAGACGTATCACGACTGCGAATATACTTTTCCGCCAATTCCCCATTCAATGTGATCGTCGTACCCTGCACAAATGCCGGATCGATCGCTGTATAATCTTCCGGAACCGTGATTTCCACACCACCAATCTGATCCACGATCGGGAGGATCCCCGCCATATTCAATGACAGATAATCATGGATAGAAATATCATACAGTAAATTCTCTACCGCTTCTCTTGTCAGATTGCAACTCCGCTTCTCTCCGTCTCCGTAAGCATACTGCGCTGCAATCTGCATCGTATCCGTTGCCATATAGTCTCCGTCCATCCCGTAAATCTTGATATCTGCCATACTGTCTCTGGAGATTTCCAAAAGTGTAGTCTTCTTACTTTCTGTATCCAGTACCAGCAGGATCAGGCAGTCTGCCTGTCCGCTCCGCCCCGTGATTTCCTTTACCGTCACCGTTTCATCTTTGTCTACTCCCATAAATAGCATCGTTCGGAGATCTGTATTGTATTCATACTTCTTTCCATTGTATGTAATATAGGAAGAATCCTCTTCACTTCTCTGTTCTGTCTGTACGGTTTGCTTCTCATCTGCTGACCGCTTCTGTATCCCGACAAACACAGCCGCTGCAACTGCAAGCACTGCCACAGCTGCCAATACAAAGATCCATACTTTCGTTTTATCTTCCGTCTTCTTCACTGGTCAATACCGCCTCCACTAAAAATCTTTTGTCATCCTGTCCTGTCATACATGTACTCAACGTCACAATCCGATTCTCTGTATTCACAGAAACATCCTCACGGATCACATTCCCCAGATTTCTGGCATTATAAATAGAATCCAGAAATGCCTGTCGCTGATCCGCGAATGCATAGTCAAAACTATGAAGGATATGCCTGTCATCGTAAACAACTGCTGCAAAAATCTCATACGTAAACTTCTTCTCCGGCGTGTAGATCACCACCTGAGGATGCTGCTGCATATATGATGCATCTGCATAATTGTGAAGATTCTGAAACATACTGCCGTCCTTCATATCATGTCCGTAAATCACTGTATTAAAATCTGTAAATGTTTTCGTATTCCAGTTTTCTGTATAAATAGATCCCGGATACCCTTCCTGCCCTTCGACGGTATGATTCAGATAATATCCATTATCCACAGCGCTCTGTACAATGGGATAATTGATGTTCGTCCCCTCGATCTGAATCCACGCATAAATATCCGGATTCTGTGCCTGCAGCTGTGCAAAATCAATGGGAATCTCCACTTGTGCCACTTCCGGATCCTTCTCCTTCACACGCTCCGGTTTCACAACCTCTTTCTGCATTTCTTTGTAGACCTTCTCATTCTTACTCTGTGTCCAGTAGTAATATCCGATATAAGATACACTTCCAATGATCACACACAGCAAAATACCGATCAAAACCTTTCGAGACCGTTTCATAGACTCACTCCTTCTTTCTACTATAATGGAAAGAAAAGCACTGCAGGACGCCCTTCCGGAACATTCCCCACAATGCCTTTCGTGTACTCTCTTCTATGCCTATACCTCTGATGATGCACGTCTTCTCTTCTTTTCCTTCGGAATCGCTGCCAGTGTATTCAACTTCAGATATCTTCTGACGTCCTCTTCTGATTTGATCGTGTCATCCATCAGGAATAATAATGTAAATACTCCCGCTGCAAGTACTGCCCCAAGCAGTCCGCCCATCACTGCGTTCTTTTTTACATTCGGGCTGACCGGATATGCCGGCTTCACCGCCTCTTCCACGCTGCTCGGTCTGTCAATCACCATGACCTCTGAAATCCGCTCTGCCACTGCATCTGCCGCTGCATTCGCCATATCTGCTGCAAGCTGCGGATCCGCATTGGTCGCTGTCATCCGCATCAGGCTGGTTCCTGACGGGCTCTCTGCAGTAATCATGTTCTGCAACTGCTCTACTGAATACTCCAGATTGCTATACTGATATTCCCTTTCCAGCTTCTCATTGACTTTTTTCATCACCGGACGACTCTTCGCCAATACTGTAAAGTCTGCCGTCAACTGCTTGCTTAATGACATATCCACTCCGGACATACTGACAGAATTTCCAAGAACATACAGAGTCGATGTAGCCTGATACTGCGGAGTCACAAACAACTTCGTATACCCGCCGGCTGCCACAGCGCCAATGATCAGACATAACAGAATCACCCACGCTTTTTTCAGCAATACATGAAACAACTCTATCAGATCAATCTCCATCTCATCATTTTTCATCTGTTCTTCCATTCTCATTCTCCCATAATCACATACTTTCGTCTTAATCCGTTTTAGTATAACATACATCTTTCTATTCTGGAACGGTATTATTCCACAAATTTATGACTGATTTTTCTTCCGTCATACATAAAACTGTTCGTTCCCGGATATACTTTCATTATCACTACAATTCGTGAGGTAACATATGGAACAACTGGTCATCACAGGAATGATCCTGCTTCTTATCATCATTCTTGAAATCTTCTTATACTGCAAACTGATCAAAGTCTCAAAAATGGAGGCCTCCCGGGATCCAACTTAATATGCGTCCAGGATCCGGCACATCTCATCAAACTGCTCTTCCATCTCCTGTACCAGCCGGAACTGCGTACGGGCACGGACCAGATTGTGCTCCGGATACGCTGTCTTGAAATACGTATCTCCCTGCAGAAAATCCATCAGGAATCGAATTCCGCATTCAAATGTCATCAGTCTTGCTCCCCATGGAAGACTCTGCTTCTCTTCTGGTGTCAGCACATCTTTCGCCATCTCCAGATATCCTTTTACATAGAGCTCATACAGATTGATATCGAAATGAACCTTATCCAGATCCCGCTCATCTTCTTCTGCTGTCGATGCTCCAAAACGAATCGAATCTCCAAAATCATTGGCTGCCAGCCCCGGCATGATCGTATCCAGATCAATGATACACAATCCTTTTCCGGTCTCTGCGTCAAATAAAATATTGTTCAGCTTGGTATCATTGTGTGTCACTCGCAGAGGGAGGATTCCCTCCTCCATCTGACTCATCAGCACACCACAGTCTTTTTCCCTTGCCAGCGCAAACTCAATCTCCGGACGGCACAGACGGGCGCGGTTCTTCACGTCTCTCTGCACAGACTGTGCGAATGCTTCAAATCGTTTCACCGTGTGATGGAAATTCGGAATGGTCTCATACAGACTTTCTGCCGGATATTCCCCAAGCTGCTTCAAAAAGTGACCAAAACTTCTGGCTGACTGATAAAACTGCTCCGGACTCTCTACCATCTGATAGCATACAGAATTGGCAATAAAGATGGCACAGCGCCATGGCTGTCCTTCATCATCCTCAAAGTAGGTATCCCCGCTTTTTGTCTTGATGTATGCCAAAGTCTCACGATCCGGATCTCCGCCCTCTTTTCGAATCACATCCCGCAAAAACTCAGTCACTCCAAAAATATTCTCCATCACCTGTCCCGGTTCTTTGAATACATTGATATTGATCCTCTGTAAAACATACAGTGGCTTCTCTGTCCCGTCTTCCATCGGCATATACACCGCATATGTCTCATTAATATGACCTTCTCCAAATGGCTTTACATAGCTGCATTGGGGACCGAATCCAAATGCATACAATGCGTCCTCAAGTGCTCTGCTGTCCACACCTTCGATCTTTCTTCTGGTAGAAAAGATCACTTCTCCTGCCTCTACCTTCTTCTCCTGCTCGATGGTGCAATTGGCTTTTACTACACTTCCAAGTCCTACATGCGCCCCCGCACATACAACCGAATCATGATCCACAACCGCTCCGCTGTTGACAAGCGCTGCACGGCCAACTCTTGTATGCGTATTGACTACCGCACGCTGCATCACGAAGCATCCGGGTTCCAGAACTGCACTGGGGCTTATGACTGCAGAGGGATGTACCACTGCAGGTACCTCATATCCTGCCTCCAATAATTTATCCGTCCAGAACAAACGTGTGTGATTGTTTCCAAAAGCTGCAACTGCCGTCTCGTACTCCTCATGTTTTTCAACATAATCACAACATTTTCCAACTACATCTTTTCCAAACGCTGCATCATCCAGAAATACAACTTCCTCATAGCCCAGCTGGAGCGCTGTTTCCTTCACCATCTGCCCGAAACCTCCGGCTCCGAGAATCAATAATCTTTTCATTTGTCTTTCTCCTCTTTCCTTTCAGTATTTCCGTACTGTCTACCCTTCATTATAACAGATGCCATATATTTATGCTAACCTTCAAACTGTAAAATATTAGAATTCCTCTGCGCTTCCTTGAATATCTGCCCGAAACGGCATTGGTATAATGGTATCGTAATTTAAGACACTTCAAGAGACATTTCTTAATGAATCTGATATACTGTAAATATTAGAGAAAGAAGGATTGTTATTATGTCTCGAACAAGAAGAAATTTCTCCGCCAAATTTAAATCAGAATTAGTGATTCTATTGGAAAATCAAATGAACTGCATAACGAAGAACTACTTTATCAGATAATTGATATAGAGGGAGAAATGTTTGGAAAAGTATATCACCAGTTGGAAATGGTCGATTATGAAGCGAGGTAGTGGAAATGGAAAAAGACCCATTTAAGGAATATTTGAGAGAGTCTGAGCCGGATAAAGCTCATAAAGGTTATGCGTGGAGTACCGCAATCGGACTTCAAGCAGTGGACGGACTGAAACCGTCTAAATATCTGATTGATACTGCCATTCAGAATATTGAAGGCAAAATCACAATGAAGGAAGCACAGAGTCTTATCGACAGCTACTATGAGGAAAGATCCGTGCATTTATCTGATGATGAGCGCACAGAAGAAGCAGATAAGGTTTCTTCCCGCATTGCGGAAATCCTTTCTGAAACAGCGTTTTCATTTTCGCCAAATGAGTATATCTCTATCCACCGCAAACTTTTTCAAGGTATTTACAAGCATGCTGGAAAGATTAGAGATTATAATATTACAAAGAAAGAATGGGTGCTAGATGGAGCAACCGTTATGTATGGTAGTGCGTCTGAACTGGAAACCACACTTGAATATGATTTTTCGCAGGAGAGAGCTTTTAGCTATAAAGGGCTTTCAATGGACGAGATAATTCATCATCTTGCAGTATTCATTTCAAGATTATGGCAAATCCATATCTTTGGGGAAGGTAATACAAGAACAACGGCGGTTTTCTTCATTAAATATTTAAGAACACTGGGGTTTTCTGTAACCAACGATATTTTTGCGGAAAATGCGTGGTATTTCAGAAATGCACTTGTTCGTGCAAACTATACGAATCTACAAAAAGACATTCATGAAACAACAGAATATCTAGAAGCATTTCTCAGAAATCTACTCTTGAACGAGAAAAATGAGCTTCACAATCGAAATCTTCACATAAGTGGACGTTTAAATGAAGAAAAAGTGGACATTGAATATACAAAAGTGGATATTGAGAATGGAAAAGTGGACATTCAAGTCCAAAAAGTGGATATTGAAAGTGTACTTTCCGAAAGAGGCAGAAATTTCTCAGTAAAAACGAATGTTCATATCCATAAACTTTTTGAGAAGTTTGGTTTTGATGAAGTTTTTGGAAGAAATGCAGTTATGGAGCTTCTTGATTTGAAAGGTTCAGGTGCTTCAAAATTGCTTTCCAATCTTGTGCAGGCAGATATTATTGAACCTGTATCCGGTTACGGAAAAGGAAAATATAAGTTCAAGATATAGTTATAGGACTTCTGGTCAATTTGTGAGTATTCCAATGCAGTAGTGCATGCTTTCCGAGACTATGAAGAAAATGCAGTTTACGGTGCTCGGCGGTCACCATTCCGTTTTAGAACGGCCGCTTTCCGAAGCAAAACGGCCGTTCATTTTAGCTAATTAGTGAGACTATGAAGAAAAGTCTGTAAATAAGATCTTCTATGATAAGAATGGGCGATAGGCTTAAACAAAATCAGCTTTTCGCCCTTGCTTTATATATAACAGTTACAAAATTGCATGTCAACAGCAGGCGGGTAATCCGCCTGTTTTTCTGCTTTTTTTATTACTCTGGTAAGCGACCTTCATACATGATACTTAGCTCTCCATAAACCTGAGCCCAGTTCCGGATTGTTGCTGTCCATTTTTTCGTGGCTTCAAAGGTAGCCAGATAAAGGGCTTTTAAAAGGGCTGTGTCACTTGGAAAGACGCTCCTCTGACGGTTCAGTTTCCGATAAGTGGAATTCAGCGATTCAATGGCATTTGTTGTATAAATGACCTTTCTAACTGTTGCTGAAAACTTGAAGATTGGGGAAATAGCATCCCAGTTATCCTTCCAGCGTTTCATGGAATTCGGATATTTTGGAGTCCATTTTTCCGTTACCCGATCCAAAGCTGCCAAAGCTTTCTTTTCATCCG
>ERZ1106969.665-NODE-665-length-32581-cov-8.431439_pt1 | contig 32581 bp, 29 predicted proteins | sample MGYA00403685_ERZ1106969 | MGnify/ENA primary metagenome ERZ1106969 (study PRJEB35170, sample SAMEA104062416) | human gut metagenome | biome: human gut; feature: human-associated habitat; material: faeces | place: Denmark | collected 2012-05-18 ... | reverse complement strand
GCTGATTGGATATCGTATTCTTCCAAGAGCTGGTGAATGATGTTACGTTTTCCTTCTGTCATTTGTACTCTGTGTACAGGTTTCTTTTCTCTTGCCATAATAAAAGGCCTCCTTATGATAAAATATTTTACCATAGAAGACCTTCTAAAACATTATTTACAGAAAAAGTTTCACATTCTCATTGATTTTGCCACACTTTTTTGGTCAGGCATTTTTTATCTATCAAATGATGCAGTTTATCAAAGGAATTCCAAGAGAACTAGATGAAGCAGCAACTATTGATGGCTGCAGTCGATATTCCATTTTTTCACGAATCATTCTTCCACTCTTAAAGCCGTCAATTGTAACAACGATCATCATTCAGTTTTATTGGAAGTGGGATGACTTTATGGGGCCGATGATTTATTTAAATAAACCGGAAATGTATACGGCTTCTTTAGCAATTAAACAATTCGCAGATTCCTCATCTACAACGGATTATGGAGCGATGTTCGCAATGTCTGCATTGTCCCTAATACCGGTATTTTTAATATTCTTATTTTTTAACAAGTATTTGGTAGAAGGAATCAGCAGCAGTGGTTTGAAAGGATAATGATAATGATTAATAATCCGATTTTAGAAGGGTTTTGTCCAGATCCGAGTATTGTTCGTGTAGGCAATGATTATTATATAGCAGTTTCAACATTCGAATGGTGGCCGGGGGTAAAAATATTTCATTCAAAAGATCTACAAAATTGGACGCAGTTAGGAGCAGCATTGACCCGGACAAGTCAGTTGAATATGTTAGGAGATCCCATGTCAGGTGGAGTATGGGCACCATGTTTGAGTTATGATAATGGCAGATTTTATTTGTTATTTACTGATGTGAAGACCAAAAAAGGTCGTTTTTATAATACACACAATTATCTTGTATGGACGGATGATATTCGAGGGGAATGGGCGGAACCTGTTTATTTGAATAGTGTAGGTTTTGATCCATCTTTGTTTCACGATACAGATGGTAGGAAATACTTGATCAATATGGTAAATGGATTTAAAGGAGTTCTTGTTCAGGAACTTGATCCTAAAACATGGAAACTGATCGGTGAACAAAAAAAGGTTTATGATGGTTCTGGTATAGGATGTACGGAAGGTCCTCATATGTATCATATTGGTGAATGGTACTATCTTCTGACGGCAGAAGGGGGAACCGGATATGAGCACTGTGTAACAATCGCACGTTCAAAAAGCGTTTGGGGGCCGTTTGAGACGGATCCGGAGAATCCGCTCCTTACTTCGGATAAAGAGCATAAAGAAATGTTGCAGAAGTGCGGACATGGAGATTTGGTACAGACACAGGACGGAGAATGGTATATTGCACACTTATGTGCTCGTCCTCAGACAAGTGAAAATCATTGTGTGTTGGGACGAGAAACAGCCTTGCAGAAATTAGTATTGAATGATGACGGGTGGTTTCGATTGAAATGTGGTGGAAAATATGCACAAAATGAGACGGAAAGCCCGAAAGGAATTTTAGAAGAGTTTGGAAGAGAGAAGGAGGCATTGGATAAATTTTCTGATGTGAAAAAGTGGGACAGATTACAGGGAGGCTTTTCTTCGCCGCGAAGACCTCTTGGAAATGATGCCAGTTTAAGTAAACAACCGGGGTATTTGCATTTGATTGGAAGAGAGTCCTTGAATTCTTTACATAGAGTTACATTGGCAGCAAAAAGACAAACACAATTTTGTACTGAGGCGAGCACGAAAATGAAATTTAATCCTACATATGAAGAGCAGTTAGCAGGACTTGTTTATTTTTACGATGCGCTGAACTTTTATGTATTTGGCAAAACTGTGGATGAGGAGAAGAATTCCATTCTTGTACTGCTGAAAAGTAATACGGGAGTCATTACCGATGAGATAGATCCTATTATGCTTGCATCAGATGAAGAAATCATACTTCGGGCAGAGACTGATCAGAAGGGGGAAAGTGTTACATTTTCTTATTGTCTGGATGGGAGATGGAGTACGGCAAAAGCAGACTGTACAACAGAAATACTGACTGATGAGCATTGTAGAGGATTTACAGGAGCACATTTTGGAATGTATGTACATGATATGACAGGACGTGCACTTGCTGCCGATTTCGCATGGTTTTATCTGGGTGCAAAAAGTAGTTTGAAATAACAGAAACAGAGGGATGACAGGGTATGAGTAGGGTGACATTTAAAACAAGCGATGATCTTGTTCAGAAATTGTTTGATACAGCTGAAGAAAAATTAAAATTGAATTTGAAGGATTTTTCAGGAAGAACTGTTTTAATAGAAGGCGGTGGATATGAAAAAATCTGGTTGGAGACACAACCTATGGGTGGGGAGATGTATGCGAAGCGAAACATGACCCCGGCATTGAATAATCAGCTCCTTTTTATGGAATACCAGAGAGAGGATGGAAGGATTCCTGGAAGTATTGCTTTGATAAACGGGAAAATAACACCACAGTTCAATAAATTCCAGGGATTTTGTTTTCCAGAGCCAGCACTTAATATGTACTATTTGCTGGGGAAAGATGAAGATTATTTGGAATTATTGCACCGGACGCTGGAGCGGTTTGATGCGTATTTATGGAAAACAAGAGATTCCGATGGAGATGGGTGTCTGGAAACTTGGTGTAAATATGATACAGGAGAAGATCATGCAATGAGGTACATGGATGCACCAGATGCATGGGAAGCAGAAATCCCTCCAAGGGGATGTGAAGCAGTACCAATTGCATCTATGGATGTGATGAGCTATTCTTATTCCTGTCGTAGTGTCCTTGCAGAAATCAGCAGGATGAAGAATCAAAAAGAGGATGAGAGGCTATGGGCAAAAAAAAGTCTTCAGGTTCTTCAGAGGATGAAAGAATATCTTTGGGATGAAGCAAAAGGAGCTTATTTTGACAAAGATAAGCATCATCGTCAGATGCCGATTCTCATCCATAATACATTACGGACTATGTATTGGGGAAGCATTACACAAAAGATGGCAGATCGGTTTGTAAAAGAACATTTGTGTAATCCAAATGAATTCTGGACCAGATTACCATTACCATCCGTTGCGGTTAATGACCATATGTTTCGGAATGTAACGACAAATAATTGGAGTGGTCAGGTAGAAGCCTTGACTTATCAGAGAGCGATTCGTGCTCTGGAAAAATATGGATATTATGAGTTGTTGCCAAAGCTGGGAAATAAATTGTTCAAGGCAATTGGAGAAAACTGTGTGTTTGTTCAACAGTATGATCCGTTTACATCTGTTCCATCATCGATTGCACTGGAAGGAGAACAAGATGCATATGGACCGGCAATGCTTTCCGTTCTGGAATATATTTCACGCATGTATGGTGTTCATATTGATAAGGAAACCATATGCTGGGGAAGCTGTGGAAAAAGAGATACCGAATATGAGCAAGAATGGAACAACATCAATTATCGGATTGTAAATGATGGAGCATACGCTGAAGCTTTTCTGAATGGAAAGAAAATATTCAGCGTACCCAGTGGAAAACGTGTAATTACCGATTATAGGGGAAATATTTTGAATGTACAATCACTGGAAGATCCTACAAAAAAAGGCTTATTTTAGGTTGATTTGTTCGCCGGCGTATGACTTTGGACGTTCACTCTCTTTGAGAAAACGTTTGCGGTATTTAAGAGGGGAGGTTTCGGTATATTTCCGAAAGATTTTCTCAAAGTAGGTGAGACTTTCATAGCCAAGGCTAGAGGCAATTTCAGTGATATTCATGTTGCTTTTTATAAGAAGATTTTGTGCCTGTTGAATACGGTTAAGGTTGATATATTCGTTAACGGTATATCCGGTAAATTCTTTAAAAATTCGACTGAGATAGCTTTTGCTGATATAAAAATGCTGTGCGACGGTATCCAGTGAAGAGGCCGTATCATAATGTTCGCTAATATAAGAGGCTACTTCTGAAACTTTCTGATGAGTAGAAGAAGTAGAAAGTGCGGTTGTACTGGCAGTTAAATGATTATTATTCCAAAATCTTTGAGCGAAGAAGAGAAGACGGGCGAGCTTTGTCATCGCCATCATACGATAACCGGGGTTTTTATCACGGATTTCACCCGCAATTCCTTCTAAAAGGGATAGTACATATGACTGATTTTTGGGGCAAAGTTCAAGTACTCCTTGATTTTTACAAAAAAAATCTGAGAGAACCAGTTCACCGGTACAACCAAGGAATGAAGAAAAGGGTTCTTCTTTTAGTTCAATGACAATGCGTTCATGATGTGAATCGTTATATTGTCCTGTCTGGTGAATTTGGTTTCGATTGATAAATACAAGAGACCCCTTTTTGACATGAAAAATCTGGTTTTCAATAAAGTAGTATCGTTCACCGTCAATAAGATAATAAATTTCATATTCTTCGTGAATGTGTTTGTGTGGCATATTAAAATCGTAATTACGGACGATACGATCGATTGTTAGACCTACATCAGATTCTTTGTAAATAATATTACGCATACGGAAAACTCCTAAAAGATAAAATAATTTGAAAAACAACAAAAAAAGAAGAAATAGTATAAGAATATTATACTATATATGAGTATAATGTCTAGTAAAGAAGTTGAAAATTCTTATCATTTTGGAAAGAAGGGAATATAAAAATGAAATATCAGAAAGGAAAAATGTCAGAAATACAGATTGCCTATATTGGAGGAGGTTCTCGCGGATGGGCATGGACATTTATGACGGACTTAGCACTTGAACCGTCTATGAGCGGAGATATTCGGTTATATGATATTGATAAAAAGGCAGCAGAGGCAAATGAAATTATCGGTAATAAGGTATCTGCAAGAGAAGAAGCAGTCGGTAAATGGGATTATAAAGCATATGATGATATTAAAACGGCTCTGAAAGGTGCAGATTTCATTGTATTGTCTATTTTGCCGGGAACATTTGATGAGATGGATACGGATGTGCATATGCCGGAACGTTTGGGGATTTACCAGTCTGTGGGAGATACAGCAGGTCCTGGGGGAATTATACGAGCGCTTCGTACAATTCCGATGTATGTTGAAATTGCAGAGGCAATCCGGGAATATGCACCAGAAGCATGGGTAATTAATTATACGAATCCAATGAGTCTTTGCGTAAAGACACTGTATCATGTATTTCCGAAAATCAAAGCATTTGGATGTTGTCATGAAGTGTTTGGCACACAAAAAGTATTAAAAGAAATTGCGGAAGAGAAATTTGGAATTGAAAATATTGAACGATCAGAAATCCAGGTGAATGTTCTCGGAATTAATCATTTTACATGGTTTGATTATGCTTCTTATAAAGGAATTGATTTATTTCCGGTTTATAAAGAATACATTGATCAACATTATGAAGAAGGTCATCAAGAACAGGATAAGAATTGGATGAATTCTAGCTTTGAATGTGTACATCGCGTAAAATTTGATCTATTCCGTCGATTTGGTTTGATTGCAGCAGCCGGAGACAGACATTTGGCAGAATTTATGCCGGGAAATGAATATTTGAACAGTCCAGAAACGGTAAAAAATTGGAAGTTTGGATTGACAACTGTCGATTGGAGAAAAGAGGATTTGAAGAAGCGATTGGAGAAAAGCCGAAAACTGGTGGCAGGAGAAGAACAAGTAGAATTGAAGCCTACAGGTGAAGAAGGGATTCAGTTAATTAAGGCACTTTGCGGATTGAGAAGAATGGTTAGCAATGTCAATATTCCAAATACGAGTTTACAGATAAAAAACTTGCCCCAGGAAGCGGTTGTAGAAACAAATGCAGTGTTTGAGCGAGATGCGATTCGTCCGATTGTGGCGGGAGAAATTCCAGAAAAAGTGCGTGAACTGATTTTACCGCATGTGGAAAATCATGAGTATACGTTACAGGCAGCTCTTACATGCGACAAAGAATTGGTTGTCAAAGCATTTTTGAATGATCCTATCGTAAAAGGGAAAAAGTGTAAAGAAGAAGATATCCGAATGCTTGTAGATGATATGATTGCAGCAACGCTGGATTTCCTTCCGGAAGGATGGAAATAGTCGTCGGATAAATGTGGAAAAGACCTTGTAGTGGTATGAGTTGATATCATGACAAGGTCTTATACTTATACGGTGAAGAGGGAGATAAGAGATGAGAAATAGAAAGGAAGCAAAGAAACGAGCAGAAGCGTTAGTTGAACAGATGACAATTGCTGAGATGATAGGACAGCTGAGGTTTGATGCGCCTGCCATTGATCGGTTAGGAATTCCGGCATATAATTGGTGGAACGAAGGGGTGCATGGAGTTGCCAGAGCCGGAACAGCAACTGTATTTCCGCAGGCAATTGGAATGGCGGCAGCATGGGACGTGGAGATGATGAAAGAAATTGGTGATGTTATTGCGGAAGAGGCGAGGGCAAAGTATAATGCTTCGATACGACAGGAAGATCGAGATATATATAAAGGACTAACATTATGGGCACCAAATGTAAACATCTTCCGGGATCCACGTTGGGGACGAGGACAAGAAACATATGGGGAAGATCCCGTGTTGACGGCAACGTTAGCGGTTTCTTTTATTAAAGGACTTCAGGGAGATGGGGAGTATTTGAAAACAGCGGCATGTGCGAAACATTTTGCTGCACATTCAGGCCCGGAATCTCTTCGGCATTTTTTTGATGCAAAGGTGAGTAAAAAAGATTTGTATGAAACTTATTTACCTGCGTTTGAAGCGTGTGTAAAAGATGGTGATGTAGAAGCTGTTATGGGCGCATATAATCGAATGAACGGGGAACCGTGCTGTGCGAGTCATGAACTGATAAATAAAATATTGCGTGGTGAATGGAAATTTCAAGGGCATTATGTGTCAGATTGTTGGGCAATACGAGATTTCCATGATCATCACCATGTGACTAAAAATGGTGTGGAGTCGTCGGCACTGGCATTAAATATGGGATGTGACTTGAATTGTGGCTGTACTTATCTGTGTTTAAAGGAAGCACTTAAGAAAGGGTTAATTCAGGCGGCTACGTTGAAGAAGTCTGTGGTACGATTGTTTACTACGCGTTTTCTATTGGGAATGTTTGATGAAATAGAGTACGATCAAATTTCTTATACACAAGTGGAGACAAAGGAACATTTGGAGTTATCTGAGAGAGCGGCAAGGGAAGGCGTGGTTCTGCTGAAAAATAATGGAGTTCTTCCAATTAATAAAGATGAAATCAAAGTAATAGGAGTGATTGGTCCGAATGCAAATAGCAGGAGTGCTTTAGAAGGAAATTATCATGGTGTTGCATCGAGATATGTGACAGCTTTGGAAGGAATTCAAGATTATGTGGAAGACGACGTGCGGGTGATGTATTCAAAAGGGAGCAATCTGTTCAAGGAAAATGAGGAGTCTTTAGCACAGAACGAGGATAGGATCAGTGAAGCATTAGCAGTTACGGAATGCAGTGATATAGTCGTATTGTGTATAGGGTTGGATGAATCCTTGGAGGGCGAAGAAGGAGACACCGGAAACGCGTATGCATCTGGTGATAAAATAAATTTATCATTTCCTAAGGGACAGCAGAAACTGTTGGAAACGGTTTTAAATACGGATAAACCCGTAATTGTATGCAATTTTTCCGGTAGTGCTATGGATTTGTCTTTCGCAGAGGAACAGGCGTCAGCAATTCTTCAAGTATGGTATCCGGGAGCGCTAGGAGGGAGAGCTCTGGCAAAATTATTATTCGGGGATGTGTCACCGAGTGGAAAACTACCTGTGACATTTTACAGGTCATTAGAGGGACTGCCGGAATTTGAGGATTATTCTATGGAAGGGCGTACGTATCGGTATATGAAAGAAGAACCGCTATATCCATTTGGATACGGTTTGACTTATGGAAAGATACAGGTAGAATGGGCAAGGTTTGAAAATAAACCTTCTCGAAAAGAAAACTTGAAAATGCAGGTATATTTGAAAAACTATGGTGCAAATGAAGTGCAGGATGTATTACAGGCATATATCCGTAATGAATCCAGACATGCACCGCGAAATCCAGTTCTGTGCGGATTTTTAAGAGTGAGTCTGAAAGCAGGCGAAGAAGGAAAAGTGTCATTGGTAATTCCTAAAACTGCATTTTATGTGATAAATGATGAGGGAGAAAAGATTTTTGACGCAGTTACCAGTACGATTTATGTAGGAACATGTGCACCAGATAGTCGCAGTATCACATTGACTGGACAGAAACCTTATGAATTAAAGATTGAGTGGTAACTTATCTGAAAGTATTGAATATAAATTACCTACATGGATGAAAGATTTGGAACATATAGCTTATATTCTATATTAAATAGAGCGGGTCTTTTTTATTTGACAGAGGTAAAATATTGATATAACACATTTTGAAAAGGAGAGGGCAGAAATATGAGGAAACTAGAAAATAAGGTTGCGGTGATTACTGGTGCTTCGAAGGGAATTGGGGAAGGAATTGCCAGTGTATTTGCAAAATCTGGAAGATTTTATGGATGCATAGGATGAAACAGTCAGAGATCTGCACTTTGATATTAACATTAAGGGAACATGGAATGCTGTGAAAGCCGTGCTTCCTGAGATGATTCGAAAAGAAACAGGGAAGATTGTGGTGATGAGTTCGGTAACAGGGGATCTTGTTGCAGATCCAGGGGAAGCAGCATATGCGACTTCAAAAGCAGCATTGGTTGGATTTACGAAGGCAATGGAGAGAGAGGTCGCAATGCATCATATCAATGTGAATGCAATCTGTCCGGGATATGTGCGGACACCGCTTGTAGAAGGAATGGCACGGCAGTCAGATCCGGATGATCCGGAGCGTGCAATCCAGGCGATTGCAGATGCAGTTCCACTTGACAGGCTGGCAGCGCCGGAGGAAATTGGAGAACTGGCAGCTTTTTTGAGTTGTGAAGAATCCAGCTACATTACGGGAACGCAGATTGTGATCGATGGTGGAAGCACGTTGCCAGAGACAAGTTCTATGGGACAATAAAAGAATTTATCAGAGAAAAAAGTCTTTGACTTTTTTGAAAACGTGTGATAGAGTTTATAAGGTTTGAATAAAGTGTGAATGATTATTACATTTGCACTTTTTTTATGCCTGGAAAACATACAAATAGAAGATACAAAAGAGAGGAGAAGAATTTTGCTTACGATTTCAGATTATGTGAAAGCAAAGACGTTGGAAGAAGCTTACGAATTGAATCAGGCGAGAAACAGCCGTGTAATGGGCGGAATGATGTGGATGCGTCTTGGAAATGCGAGAATAAAGACCGTGATCGATCTTTCAGATTTGGGTCTGGATCAGATAGAAGAAACAGATCATGTTTTTAAGATTGGAGCAATGTGTACTTTAAGGCAGTTGGAGAAGCATCAGGGATTGAGAGAGATGTATGGAGACGGAATTGCAGAATGTGTTCGTCATATTGTAGGAGTGCAGTTTCGAAATCAGGCGACAGTTGGTGGAAGTATATATGGAAGATTTGGATTTTCAGATGTATTGACCGCGTTGTTGGCCTTGGACACATTTGTAGAGTTGTATAATGGAGGAATCATCCGGCTTTCTGAATTTGTGAATCGTAAAAAAGATAAGGATCTTCTTCTTTCTATTATCATAAGAAAAAGTAAACGGTCTTTTCGCTATGATTCAGTAAGACAAACGAAAACGGATTTTCCGGTGATCGCATGTTCGGTTGTTACTGGAATTGTGAATGGAGTGGAGTCCTGGTATTTTTCAGTGGGAGCAAGGCCGATGAAAGCAGCATTAGTAGAAAAACAGTGGGAGATTCCATCCGATATTTCGGAAGAAAAAATCAGAGAATATGCAAAAATCGCTGCTTCAGAATTTGAATATGGAACCAATATGAGAGGCAGTGCACAGTATCGAAGACAGTTGGCAGAAGTCCTGATTTTTCGGGAGATGCGTTCGATCATCACGGAGGGCAGAGCATGGAAGTAAAATTTAAATTGAATGGAAAGCAGGTATCAGCAGAAGTATCTGGAGATACCATACTTTTAGATGTGCTTAGAGATTTGGGGTGCTATAGCGTGAAATGCGGCTGTGAAACAACGAATTGCGGACTTTGTACGGTTTGGATCAATGGCAGATCCAGACTGTCATGTTCCATTCTGGCAGCTGGCATCGAAGGGCAGGAAGTGACAACTTTGGAAGGCCTGAAAGAAGAGGCGGAAGAATTTGGAGCATTTCTGGCACAGGAAGGTGCAGAACAGTGCGGATTTTGTTCTCCGGGATTTATTATGAATGTTCTGGCTATGGTGCGGGAATTGGAAAATCCAACAGTGGAAGAGATGAAAGAATATCTTGCAGGAAATTTGTGCAGATGTACCGGATATATGGGACAGCTTCGGGCCATTCAGAAATATATGGCTGTAAGAAAGCAGATGGAGAAAGAAAAGGAGGTTCAGGCATGGGGAACAGAGTGGTAAGCCAGGCAATCCCAAAAGTGGATTATAAAGCGCTGGTAACAGGAAAAGCAGTTTATACAGATGACCTGGCAGCAAAAGACAGCCTGATTGTCAAAGTGCTTAGAAGTCCGCATGCTCATGCACTGATCCAGGATATCAATCTGACAAGAGCAGAACTGGTTCCGGATATTGAATGTATCCTGACATACAAAGATTGTCCGGACAAGAGATTTACGATGGCAGGACAGACTTATCCGGAGCCAAGTCCGTATGACAGACTGATTCTGGATCAGAGAGTCCGTTTTGTGGGGGATGCAGTGGCAATAGTTGCAGGCCGTACGAAAGAAGCTGTCAACAAGGCATTAAAATTGATCAAGGTAAAATATGAAGTATTAGAGCCGGTACTGGATTTCCACAAAGCGAAAGACAATCCAATTCTGGTGCATCCGGAAGAAAATTGGAAAAGCCTGTGTCCGGTAGGGGCAGATAATCGGAGAAATCTCTGTGCACATGATGTCTGTGAAGAAGGAAATATTGAAGAAGTTCTTGCAGAATGCGAGTATGTGATTGATCAGGTCTACCATACAAAGGCGAATCAGCAGGCAATGATGGAAACGTTTAGAACGTATACATATCTGGATACATATGGAAGGCTGAATGTACTTTCTTCCACACAGGTTCCATTCCATGTACGCCGGATTCTTGCAAATGCATTGGATATTTCCAAGTCGAAGATTCGTGTGATCAAGCCAAGGATCGGAGGAGGTTTTGGTGCAAAACAGACGGTTGTATCAGAAATTTATCCGGCACTGGTGACATGGAAAACAGGAAAACCTGCAAAAATGATCTTTACGAGAGAAGAATCTATGATTGCATCCTCTCCGCGTCATGAGATGGAGGTTCATGTCCGTTTGGGAGCGGATAAAGACGGGATTATTCAGGGAATTGATGTTTATACACTTTCCAATACAGGGGCATTTGGAGAACATGGACCAACAACAGTCGGACTTTCCGGACACAAATCCATTCCTTTATACGGACAGACAAAAGCGTTTCGATTTGCGTATGATGTCGTGTATACGAACGTGATGTCAGCAGGGGCTTATCGTGGATACGGTGCCACACAGGGATTGTTTGCAGTGGAGTCTGCAGTCAATGAACTGGCAGAAAAACTGAATATGGATCCAGTTGTACTGCGTGAAAAGAATATGGTACGAGAAGGTCAGAGAATGCCCGCATATTATGGTGAGACAGCAAATAGCTGTGCTCTGGACCGGTGTATGGAAAAGGCAAAAGAGATGATGAAATGGGATGAAAAATTCCCGAGCCGTGATATGGGAAACGGAAAAGTCAGAGGAGTCGGCGTGGCAATGGCAATGCAGGGATCCGGTATTTCCGGTGTAGATACAGCATCTGTCGGAATAAAAGTAAATGACGATGGATTTTACAGCCTCTTGATCGGAGCTTCTGATATGGGAACCGGATGTGATACAATTTTATCGCAGATGGCAGCGGAATGTCTGGATTGTGGAATGGATGAGATCATTGTGCATGGAGTAGACACAGATTCGTCTCCGTATGATACCGGGTCTTATGCATCCAGTACCACTTATGTGACAGGAATGGCAGTGGTACGTACCTGTGAAGCACTTAAAGATAAAATCTGCGAAAAAGGTGCACAATATCTGGAATGTGACGTGGAGGACGTAGATTTTGACGGACAGCAGGTTGTGAACATTAAGACAGGAGCATCTATTTCCAGAGCAGAAATCGGAAATCGTGTCATGTGCAATAATGAGGACGCACTTTATGCAAGTGAGGCCTATAGTTCGCCAGTTTCTCCGCCGCCGTTTATGGTCGGAATGGCAGAAGTCGAGATTGATCGGGAAACAGGAGAACTGGAATTGATCGATTATGTGGCGGTCGTGGACTGTGGAACAGTGGTCAATCCAAGTCTGGCACGAGTGCAGACAGAAGGGGGAATCGCCCAGGGAATCGGTATGGCAATGTATGAAGACATCGTATATAATGCAAAAGGAAAGAATTACAGCAATTCTTTTATGCAGTATAAAATTCCGAGTCGGCTTGACGTGGGAAATATCCGGGTAGAGTTTGAAAGCAGTTATGAACCGACCGGGCCGTTTGGGGCAAAATCGATCGGTGAGATTGTAATTAACACGCCATCGCCTGCGATTGCAAGCGCAGTCAGTCATGCGGTTGGGGTAAAAGTGAGAGAGCTTCCGATTACTTCTGAAAAAGTATACTGGGGAATGCGAAAAGAAATATAAACAAATCTCCGAATCTGGCGTTTCGTTAGATTCGGAGATTTGTTTATGTATTTATTTTTGGCAGAGTTGTTTTTGAAAAGCGATGCGTTTGGAACCATCTTCTACCAGAATGGTGCCACACTTTGTAAATCCAAGTTTTACAAGTAAATTTTGCATAACAATATTTTCACGATGTGTATCAATTTTCAAATTGCGACACTGGGAAAGTGCCCATTCCAGACAAAATGAAGCAGTTCCTTTCACAGTACCGGAAGAGGCAATTCGGTGTACAACGCCGTAGGGCTGCTCGTTGAGCCAATTTCCATCGTAGATCGTGCGGTAGGTATCATCTTCTTCAAAGGCATAATAGAAAACAGCAAGAATCGCATCCGAATCAACACATACATAAGCATGGCTGTGTTGAATATCATTCATAATGAGCGCATCACTGGGATAATTTGTTCCCCATTGAGAGGGATTGCCATGTTCCGCCATAAAAGAGCGTGCACGTTTGTAAATATGAGAAATTGTATCAAAATCTTCCATGGAAGCAAGTCTGATATTCATAGATCAAAATCCTTTCTTATAATATTTTTTATATTGTAAATGATAGGACAAAAAAAAGCAAATTTGATTGACAAATTGTGGAAAAAGAGATAAGGTATAAATGTTAGATAACGGCATATTGGGCTTATATGCCTGATTTATACAGATAGGGAGTATAAATATAGGGCAGATTGCATTACAGAAGCTTAGAGACAGGGGAAGGCACGGTATCACGTTATTTGAATCTATTTTACTATTTATTACCAAAATATTTAGGAGGAGAGAACAATGTATAGGAAAAAGTTAATGCGTGCATGTTTGACAGGTATGATGGTTGTTTCTATTACAGCCTCAAATGTTGCACCGGTGTTTGCAGCAGAACCAGTGGCAGAGACACAGCAGACAGGGGAAACAATGGAAGTTTCCGGTGAAATTAATTTCGCTGCTGAAGAAGAGGGCAAGTACATTTTCGTGCCTTACAAAGAAAACATCTCAGTAGACGACTTTGGATTGAGTCTCGACGTAGTGAAAAAATATCTTCCAGAGGGATATGAGTTGGTAGATCCAGATGCTGAGTTTTTAATTGCAGGTGGAAATTTCGTTTATGCAGAAGTCAGAAAAGTGGCTGTAGTAAGCGCAACTGTTACTATCAATCCAAGCGAGGGCTATTTTGAAGGATATGATGGAGCAACAAATCTGGAAAATGCAGGGCTTCAGAATACAGATTACAAACTGGGATTTCTTCCAAAAGTACAGGCAAACAAAGGCTATGCATTTACAGGCTGGAAAGTAACAAATGAAGCAGGCGACGTGATTTATACATTAGATACTTCCGCAAGTGAGATTGCCTTCCCATATGGTGTGGCAGGACATTACACAGTAGAAGCAGTATTTGAGAAAGTTCCGGTGGAAGTATCTGCAACTGTCACAATCAATCCTGTGAAAGGCTCTTTCGAAGGATATGACGGAGCAACAAATCTGGAAAATGCAGGACTTCAGGATACGGATTACACATTGGGATTCCTTCCAGAAGTAAAAGCAAACAAAGGATATGTATGGACAGGCTGGAAAGTGACAAATGGAGCAGGAGAAGTGATCTACACATTAGATACTTCTGCAACAGAGATCGCATTCCCGTATGGTGTGGCAGGACATTACACAGTAGAAGCTGTATTTGATAAAGTAAATGAAAATACAACAGCAACTGTAGTGATTGATCCGGCTTTGGGTCATTTTGAAGGATATGATGGAGCAACAGAACTGAGCAATGAGAATCTTCAGGATACAGATTACACACTGGGATTCCTTCCAACAGTGGTAGCAAATGACGGATATACATTTACAGGCTGGGAAGTAACAAACAATGCAGGAGAAGTTGTTTATACTTTGGATGCGACAGCAACATCAATTGTATTCCCGGTAACAGCAGATGATTATATCGTAAGAGCAACATTTGAGAAAAATGCAGTAGCATCAGCATCAGCAACTGTAGTAATCGATCCGGCTCTTGGATATTTCGAAGGATATGATGGAGCAACAGAGCTGAAGAATGAAAACCTTCAGGAAGCAGATTACACACTGGGATTCCTTCCGACAGTCGTAGCAGTGGATGGCTATACATTTACAGGTTGGGAAGTAACAAACAGTGCAGGAGAAGTAATCTACAGATTGGATACAGTAGCATCATCTATTATTTTCCCAATGAAAGCAGATGACTACACGGTAAGAGCGATGTTTGAAAAGAATGTAGCTGCACCTGTATCAGCAACTGTAATGATCGATCCAAACGAAGGGTACTTTGAAGGATATGACGGAGCTTCAACATTAAATAATGAAAATCTTCAGGAAGCAGACTACACACTGGGATTCCTTCCAACAGTCGTAGCAAATGATGGCTATACATTTGTTGGATGGGAAGTAACAAAGCAGTCTGGAGAAGTAATCTATACATTGGATACAACAGCAACATCAATTGTATTCCCATACGGTGTATCAGAAGACTACTATGTAAAAGCAATGTTTGAGAAAGCAGAGACTCCAGAAGTTCCGGAAACACCAGAGACTCCAAATAAACCAGAGACTCCGGATAAAGAGGAAACAGGTAAAGAAAACGGCAAAAAGGAAGAGGCTAAAAAAGAGAATAAGAAAGAAAATTCTCCAAAGACCGGTGATGAAACAAATGCAGCAGCGGCAGCTCTGCCAGCAGGTATTAGCCTTGCAGCAATTCTTGCACTGTTAGTAAAAAAATTCAAATAATTTAAAGCGAATGTGCTTTTAAGGGCAAGCAAGAAGCATAGAATAGTTAAATATTTTGATGATTTTAAAGGGTGGAATTCTTTGGGATTCCACCTTTTTATAACGAAAAAGGAGAGTATCATATCGTGATCAAAAGAAAAAAATTAAGTATCGTATTGGTCTTTTTAATATGTATTGGGATGTTAAGTGGTTGTGGAGCGTCTGATGAATCGAAAAAGCTAACGAAAGATGAAAAAGCATTTATAGAAGCAGTTCAGAAAGGATTACAGGACAGATGGGAAATCCAGAATGAAGAGGAGGAGAATGGAGAAGATGTTGAAAAACAAAAAGAATTGCGTCAGCGATGTGTAAATACAGAACTCGGTGCAGTGGATCAGTATAGCGCACTGGAATTTAGCGATGAAGAATTTAAAAAAGCAGCTGCCGCTTATATTGTTGCATTAAAGTCTCAAAATGAGGCGTTGAAAGGAATGTACTCCGGGGATGAAAAGGCGGATGAAAACTGGAAGGCGGCAAGTAAGAAACGTGCAGTGTCACTTATTAAATTTGTGGATTACTATGATTTGAAAGTCGATAAAAAGTACGATAAAAATATAGAAAAGATAAGAAAAGAAGCAAAATAAAAAGAAAATCAGATATCACAGTTTTCAGATTGTACTAAATCAAATACAAACGAGAATCATTCCTGTTTTATCTTGTCTTTCTTTTAACATAATGATATACTAAGGCTCGTAAGAAAGAGAAAAACAATTCATGTACATTGAAGGAGGATTTTAAACGATGGCACAGTTTGAACAGTGGTCAGGATTTAACGGAAGACTCTGGAAAGAAGAAGTTAACGTTCGTGACTTCATCCAGAACAACTACACACCATATGATGGTGATGAATCTTTCCTGGTTGGACCTACAGAGGCAACAGACAAATTATGGGGAGAGCTTCAGAAACTGCAGAAAGAAGAACGTGCAAAAGGTGGCGTTCTGGATATGGAGACAGAAGTAGTTTCTGGACTGACAGCATACGGCCCGGGATATATTAACGAAGAAATGAAAGACTTAGAGCAGGTTGTTGGTCTTCAGACAGACAAGCCACTGAAGAGAGCATTTATGCCATACGGTGGTATTAAAATGGCTGAGCAGGCTTGTACAACATACGGATATGAGCCAAGTCCAAAACTGCATGAGATCTTCACAAAATATCATAAAACACACAATCAGGGAGTATTCGATATCTACACACCTGAGATGAAGAAAGCTCGTCACAGCAAGATCATCACAGGACTTCCGGATACATACGGAAGAGGACGTATCGTAGGTGACTACCGCCGTGTAGCTCTTTACGGAATCGATTACCTGATCGAGCAGAAACAGAATGACTTTATCGAAGGTGAAAGACATGGAATGAAAGGAACAGATTTCCGTCTTCGTGAAGAAATCGCTGATCAGATCAAAGCATTAAAAGAAATGAAAGAAATGGCAGCTGTTTACGGATTTGATATCTCTAAACCAGCTACAAATGCAAAAGAAGCTGTACAGTGGCTGTACTTTGGATACCTTGCAGCAATCAAAACTCAGAATGGTGCTGCAATGAGCGTTGGACGTATTTCAACATTCCTTGATATTTATATTGAAAGAGACTTAAAGAACGGAACACTGACAGAGACAGAAGCTCAGGAACTGATCGACCACATCGTTATGAAGTTCAGAATGGTTAAATTCGCAAGAATTCCATCTTACAACGAGCTGTTCTCAGGAGACCCGGTATGGGCTACTCTGGAAATGGGTGGTATCGGAATGGACGGACGTTCTATGGTAACAAAGAACGACTATCGTTTCCTCCATACACTGGAGAACATGGGACCTTCACCAGAGCCAAACCTGACAGTATTATATTCTTCAAACCTGCCAGAGAACTTCAAGAAATATTCTTCTTATATTTCTATCAAGACAAGTTCTGTACAGTATGAGAATGATGATGTAATGCGTCCGGTATGGGGAGATGATTATTCTATCTGCTGCTGCGTATCTGCAACACAGACAGGAAAAGAAATCCAGTTCTTCGGAGCACGTGCAAACCTTGCAAAATGTCTCCTTTACGCAATCAACGGTGGTATTGATGAGAAGACAAAAGCACAGGTTGCTCCAAAATACAGCCCAATTACATCCGAGTACCTTGACTATGATGAAGTTATGGACAAATATGACCAGATGATGGAATGGCTGTCTAAACTGTATGTAGATACATTGAACATGATTCACTACATGCATGACAAATACTACTATGAAGCAGCAGAGATGGCTCTGATCGATACAAACGTAAGACGTACATTTGCTACAGGTATCGCTGGATTCTCTCACGTAGTAGACTCTTTAAGTGCGATCAAATATGCAAAAGTAAAAGTAATCCGTGACGAAAACGGACTCGCTGTTGATTATGAGACAGAGGGAGACTTCCCAAGATATGGTAACGATGATGACCGTGCAGATGAGATCGCTGTATGGCTGCTGAGAACATTCATGAGCAAACTGAAAAAATGCCACACATACAGAGACTCTGAGCCAACAACATCTATCCTTACAATTACATCGAACGTTGTATATGGTAAGGCTACAGGATCTCTTCCGGATGGAAGAAAAGCAGGAGAACCACTTTCACCAGGAGCAAACCCATCTTATGGGGCAGAGCAGAATGGTCTGTTAGCATCCCTGAACTCAGTTGCAAAACTTCCATACGAAGAAGCACTGGATGGAATTTCTAATACACAGACAATCAGCCCTGGAGCACTTGGACATGATGATGATGAGAGAAAAGTAAATCTGGCGAACGTAATGGACGGATACTTCGATCAGGGAGCACATCACCTGAACGTAAACGTATTCGGAACAGAAAAACTCATCGATGCTATGGAGCACCCAGAGAAAGAAGAATATGCAAACTTCACAATCCGTGTATCAGGATACGCTGTTAAATTCATCGACCTGACACGTGAGCAGCAGTTAGACGTAATTGCAAGAACATGCCATAAAGCACTGTAATTTGTAATTCACAGGGACGTAGTATAAACAAGGATGCTACGTCCCTTTTTAAATGGAAAAGAAAGGATATAAAACAGATGAAAGGATATATACACTCAACAGAGAGCTTCGGATCGGTAGATGGACCAGGAGTTCGTTTTCTGATTTTTGTGAGCGGATGTCCAATGCGCTGTCAGTTTTGCCATAATCCGGATACATGGAGTATGCAGACAGGAACGCAGATGTCTGCAGATGAATTGTTGGACAAAGCGTGGAAATACCGCAGCTATTGGGGCAAATCCGGGGGAATTACGGTCAGTGGCGGAGAACCGCTTCTGCAAATTGACTTTTTGCTGGAATTGTTTCGAAAAGCAAAAGAACGGGGGATTCATACAACGATTGATACAAGTGGAGCACCGTTTACAAGAGAAGAGCCGTTTTTTGGAAAATTTGAAGAGCTGATGAAATATACAGATCTTCTGCTTTTGGATATCAAACACATTGATGAGGAACAGCATAAAGTTTTGACAGGACATACGAATCAGAATATTCTGGATCTGGCAAAATATTTGAGTGATATCAGAAAACCAGTCTGGATCCGACATGTATTGGTTCCGGAGAGAAGTGATTATGATGAATATTTAAAGAAACTGGATGCCTTTATTCAGACACTTTCGAATGTAGAAAAGGTGGAAGTGCTTCCATACCACACACTTGGAGAGTACAAGTGGAAAGAACTGGGACTGGAATATCCTCTGGAAGGAATTGAGCCGCCGACAGAAGAGCGAATTCGCAATGCGAATGAACTGCTTCATACAGGAAAATAAAAAAGTATCGCTCATGATCGAAAGGATCATGAGCGATTTTTATGAATTATTCTGTTTCAACGAATGCGTCTTTTCCAAGTCCGCACAGTGGACATAACCAATCTTCCGGGATATCTTCAAAAGCTGTTCCTGCTTCTACTCCGTTGTCTGGATCACCAACTTCAGGATCGTAAATGTATCCACATGCTTCACATAAATATTTTTTCATAAGATAAGTCCTCCTTTTTATTTACGAAATCTTTTTGACATATGTATTATAACCAAATCCATTTCAAAAGTCTACTAAAAAAGTATAAATTTGTGATTATTTATAATAATAGTAATTATTACTAAAATAAGAAGGGCTAATAAGAACAGATATTACTTGAGTTATGTGAGAAAAAAAGGTAAAATTATTTTTAGAATGTGAATAGAAAGCAGGAGAATTTGGGATGAATAAAAAAGAAGTATTGGAGATCCGAAAGCAGTTTACGCCGGCAAACTGTGCAATCACAAGGATTGCCGGATGCTATGTGGATCATGAGAAAAATAAAAAGATGGAATCAAAATCGGCATTTTTATCTTTGCCTGAGGAAGAGGCGTTTAAATATTTTGACATTTTTAAAAAGACACTCTCAGGAACAATGGGGAAAAATATGCTGAACATGGAGTTCCCGATCGATCAGGAGATGCCGGGTGGAACACAGGAATTTTTGATGAAATTGAAAGGAAGCAAGTTGGAAGACGATATGCTTCTGGAAGAGTTTTATGATAAAGTGATCGCTACATATGAATATGCTGAGAATTATTATATTATTTTAATCCATGCAATGTATGATGTTCCTGGAAAATCTTCCGATAATCTGGAAATGTTTGATGCTTCCGATGAAGTGTTTGAGTATCTGCTGTGCAGTATCTGTCCGGTTTCTCTGTCCAAAGCAGGATTGAGTTACAACGCAGAGAGCAACTGCATTCAGGACCGGATCCGAGATTGGGTAGTTGATATGCCGGACAAAGGATTCTTGTTTCCTGCATTCAATGAGAGAAGTACGGATATCCATGGAGTCCTTTACTATACGAAGAAGTCAGAGGATTTACAGCCGGAGTTGATCGAGCAGTTATTAGGGGCGAGGATGCCGATGTCAGCGAATACACAAAAAGAGACATTTCAGATGCTGATCGAGGATACGCTTGGAGAAGATGGTGATTATGAGATCATCCGCAACATTCATGATACATTAAATGAAATGATCGAGGAACATAAAGAAGAGCCGGAGCCGCTGCAGCTTGATAAGACAGATGTGCGCAAGGTATTTGAACAAAGCGGAGTTTCTTCGGAAAAGATGGAAAGTTTTGATCAAAATTATGAAGAAACAGCAGGAGAAAAGACGTCTCTTCTTGCGTCGAATATTACAGAAACGAAAAAATTCCAGATCGAAACGCCGGATATTGTGATCAAAGTAAACCCGGATCGGGCGGATTTGATTGAGACAAGGATGATCGATGGAAGGCAGTGTATTGTGATCGCTGTGGATGATCACATTGAAGTGAACGGGGTTTATGTAAGAACTTTAAAACGGCCGCAGAATGAAGCGGAAGAATAATATATTTTATGCAACAGTTTCAGGGAGTGCCCTGGGACTGTTTTTTTTAAGGAAATATAATTAAGCATCTAACTAATTTATTGTGAAAAATATTAAAAAAATGTGAAAAAGCAATGAAATACTTGATTTTTTTGGGAAATAGCAATAAAATATCAGTTAGTCATCTAACTAATTAAAGGAGGGTCGATGATGAAATGTGATTTGGAAAAAGTTCCAAATGTGGGATTGTTTGGAATGTTGGTTCATCAGAGTGGACTGCGTGCCCAGAAGATGTTTGACAAATATGGATTGAACAAAAGTCAGGCAAGTATTTTGTTTATGCTGCATCATGAAGAGTCGGTTTCACAAAAGCCGCTTTCGCAGAAAGAACTGGCAAAAAAGCTGAATGTGACGGCACCATCGATCACATCAGCAATCCAGAAAATGGAACGGGCAGAATTCATCAAGAGAGCGCCGGATGAAAACGATCAGAGGATCATGCGGTTGTATTTGGATGAAAAAGGAAAGTCTTGTATTGAACATGTAAAAGAAGTGACGAGAAAGATGGATGAGATCATGTTCAGAGGAATCAGCCAGGAAGAACAGCTTTTTTTACGCAGGCTTCTGATCCAGATGTTTGAAAATCTGAGTCAGGAAGAGTGCATACAGTTTCATACGGCAAAAGAAACAAAAAAGACGGACAGAACAGGGAAGGAGAGCGTATGAAAAATTTATTTAAATTTATCGGGCATTACTGGAAAGCTGTGATCGCAATCGTTGCAATACTGGGAGTACAGGCCTATTGTGACCTGTCACTTCCGGCGTATACGTCTGATATTGTAAATATCGGAATTCAGCAAGGTGGAATTGAAGATCAGGTACCGATTGCAATTTCAGAAGAGGAATGGAATAAGATGATATTGTTTGTATCCGGGAAAGATCAGGATACGGTGGAAAATGCCTATCAGAAAGATGAGAATTCCTATGACAAATCAGCATTTGTCTTGAAAACTTCTATAAAAGAAGATACAGCAGAACGGGAACAGATAGAGGACATACTGGCGCTTCCGATGATGGTAACCGCTGGTTTGGAGTCGGGGAGTGAAAAAACTCAGAAAATAGAACAGGAGCTGAAAAAGCAGATTCCGGAAGAGATGCTTTCGGAAGATACCACGGTGTTTGATATTTTGCAGATGATGCCGCAGGCAGCCAGAGAAGAACTGGTAAAAGAGATTCAAAAAGAAATGAAAGATATGCCGGATATGATCCTGGAACAGGCAGCCGTAAGTTATGCGAGAACAGCATATGAAGAATTGGGTATGGATGTTGACAAAATACAGTATCAATATTTATTTAACACAGGCGGTAAGATGATCGCGTTGGCATTTCTCGGAATGGCAGCCAGTGTCCTTGTCTGTTATCTGGCTGCAAGAGTTGGGGCGAGAGTGGGACGTGATCTGCGTGGAAAAGTATTTCGTAAAGTGGTCGGGTTTTCCAACAATGAATTTGACCATTTTTCTACTGCGTCGCTGATTACAAGAAGTACCAATGATATCCAGCAGGTACAGTTTCTGGCAGTGATGATTTTGAGAATGGTATTATATGCACCGATCCTTGCATTAGGAGGGGTTTATAAAGTATTTCAGACAAATGTTTCAATGTCCTGGATCATTGCACTTGCAGTTGTTTTGATTCTCTGTGTTGTACTGGTATTGTTTGTTGTTGCAATGCCGAAATTTACAACATTACAGAAATTAGTCGATAAATTGAATCTGGTCACAAGAGAGATCCTTACAGGTCTTCCTGTTATCCGGGCATTTAGTACAGAAAAGCATGAAGAAGAGCGGTTTGATGCAGCAAATCAGAACCTGACAAAAACGAATTTGTTTGTCAATCGTGCAATGACATTTATGATGCCGACCATGATCTTGATCATGAACGGGGTTTCCGTGCTGATCGTATGGAATGGAGCGCACGGAATCAGTGATGGACAGATGCAGGTTGGAGATATGATGGCATTTATCCAGTATACGATGCAGATTATTATGGGATTTTTGATGATCTGTATGATTTCTATCATGCTTCCAAGAGCAGGTGTGGCTGCGGATCGTATTCAGGAGATTTTGTCAAGTAAGACAGTGATTAAAAACCCGCAGGAAGAAAAGACATTTTGTGAAGAGGAAGCGGGAGTGCTAAAGTTTGAACATGTATCATTTTGTTATCCGGGGGCAGATGAAGATGTGCTTCATGACATTCATTTTACAGCCAGGCCGGGAGAGACAACGGCAATCATCGGAAGTACTGGAAGCGGAAAATCGACGCTGGTCAATCTGATCCCAAGATTTTATGATGTTTCACAAGGACGTATTATGCTGGGTGGCGTAGATATCCGGGAAGTATCTCAGCATACTCTGCGGGAGAAAATCGGATATGTTCCACAAAAAGGCGTTTTGTTCTCAGGAGATATTGCTTCTAATATTTTATTCGGGAATCCCAATGGCGGAGAATCTGTGATGAAAGAAGCTGCGCAGATCGCGCAGGCAGAGGAATTTATTGAGGAAAAACCGGAGAAGTACCACAGTTATATCGCACAGGGTGGTTCGAATGTATCAGGAGGACAGAAACAGCGGTTATCCATTGCAAGGGCAATCGCGAAACATCCCGAAGTCTTTATTTTTGACGACAGTTTTTCGGCATTGGATTATAAAACGGATGTTGCTCTTAGAAAAGCATTGAAGAAAAAGACCGCACATAGCACGGTACTGATTGTAGCACAGCGTATCAGCACAATTCTTCATGCAGAACAGATCATTGTACTGGATGAAGGAAGGATTGCGGGAATTGGAACGCACAGAGAATTGTTGGAAAATTGTGAAGTATATCGTCAGATCGCGGCTTCACAGCTTTCAGAAGAAGAGTTGAATTTGAAGGGAAAGGAGGTAGAAGGCAATGCCTAGACACGGACATATGGGGCCGGGAGGTACCAGCGAAAAAGCAAAAGATTTTAAGGGAACACTGAAAAAACTTCTTCATTATATGAGTGCCTTTAAGATACAGATGGCTTTTATTGTTGTTTTTGCAATTTGCGGAACAGTTTTTAATATTGTCGGACCAAAGATTTTAGGAAAAGCAACAACAGAAATCTTTCATGGTCTGGTCAGTAAAGTATCCGGTGGAAGCGGAATGAATTTCGAAAAGATTGGTCAGATTCTTTTGATGACACTTGGATTGTATTTGATCAGTGCATTGTGTTCTTTTATCCAGGGCTATTTGATGACGGGAGTTTCACAAAAAACAACCTATCGTTTGAGAAAAGAAATTTCTGAAAAAATCAACCGCATGCCAATGGATTATTTTGATACAAAACCAGTCGGAGAAGTGTTGTCCAGAGTGACCAATGATGTGGATACTCTGGGGCAGAGCCTGAATCAGAGTGCAACACAGATGATCACATCCGTGACCACGCTCATTGGTGTGTTGATCATGATGCTTTCCATCAGTCCGCTGATGACATTGGCAACCTTGGTCATTCTTCCGATTTCGATGATCTTGATTTCCATTGTGATGAAACATTCGCAGAAATATTTCCGGGGTCAGCAGGAATATTTGGGAAATGTGAATGGTCAGGTAGAAGAGATATACAGCGGGCATAATATTATCAAAGGGTTTAATAAAGAAGAAGAAGTCATTCGGGAATTTGATGCAACCAATCATAAACTGTATGATTCTGCATGGAAATCCCAGTTTTTTTCCGGAATGATGATGCCGGTCATGCAGTTTATTGGAAATCTTGGGTATGTTGTTGTTGCGATTCTGGGCGGATTTCTGACAATCAAGAAGACGATTGAAGTGGGTGATATTCAGTCTTTTATTCAATACGTGAGAAACTTTACCCAACCGATCCAGCAGATTGCCCAGGTTGCCAATATGCTTCAGATGACAGCAGCGGCTTCGGAGCGAGTCTTTGAATTTCTGGAGGAAACAGAGGAAGATCAGACGGTGGAGAACCCGGTATCTGTAGAACATCTGGAAGGAAATGTAAGTTTTGAGCATGTTCATTTTGGATACAATGCAGACAAGATTATCATCAATGATTTTTCAGCAGAAGTAAAGGAAGGGCAGAAGATTGCAATCGTAGGACCGACCGGAGCTGGAAAAACAACGATGATCAAGCTGTTGATGCGCTTCTATGATGTGAACAGTGGTGCGATCAGGATTGACGGACATAATGTCAAAGATTTTAACAGAAGCGAATTACGTGAGATGTTCGGAATGGTATTGCAGGATACATGGCTGTTTAACGGAAGCATTCGTGATAATATCAAATATGGAAAACTGGATGCAACGGATGAGGAAGTGATCCAGGCAGCTAAGGCAGCACATGTGCATCAGTTTGTGAAGACACTTCCGGGCGGATACGATATGGAGCTCAATGAAGAGGCAAACAATGTGTCGCAGGGACAGAAACAGCTGCTGACGATCGCAAGAGCGATTCTGGCAGATCCGAAGATTTTGATTCTGGATGAGGCAACAAGTTCTGTAGATACGAGAACAGAGGTGTTGCTCCAGAAAGCCATGGACAATTTGATGAAGGGACGGACCAGTTTTGTAATTGCACATCGTTTGTCAACGATCCGAGATGCGGATCTGATCCTTGTAATGAAGGATGGCGATATCGTAGAACAGGGAAATCATGAAGAACTTCTCAAAAAAGGCGGATTTTATGCAGACTTGTATAATTCTCAATTTGAAAAAACGACAGAGGCTGCTTAGAGATCAGATAAAACCGGTGGGACAGAGTCCTGCCGGTTTTGTGTTTCGCTAAGAAATATGTTATACTAAAAAATATGACAAAAAAGGGGGCAAAGGGGTATGCCATTGACACATTTTGATGCGGAAGGAAAAGCCCGCATGATAGACGTGACCGAGAAAAAAGAGACAGTAAGAGAGGCGACAGCGACCGGGAGGATCAAAGTCAGCCGGGAAGTATATGATGCAATTGAAGCAGGAACGGTCGGAAAGGGGGATGTGCTTTCTGTGGCGACTACAGCCGGGATCATGGGAGTGAAGCGAACGGCTGATCTGATTCCGATGTGTCATATCCTGCCGATTACAAACTGCAGGATCCGATTTGAAAAGGATGCGCAGAACCTGGAAATCTTATGTTTTTGTACAGTGAAAGTGACCGGAAAGACAGGAGTAGAGATGGAAGCACTCACTGGAGTCAGTGTGGCGCTTCTGACAATTTATGATATGTGCAAGGCGCTGGATAAATTCATGGAAATTCAGGAAATTTATCTCTGCCAAAAAACCGGTGGAAAGAGTGGGGAGATCGTGAACCCGCGAATAAAAAGTGGGGGAGAAGAAACATGATGAAGGCAGCAGTTGTGACATTGAGTGATAAGGGATTTCGAAAAGAGCGGGAAGACAAAAGCGGAGAACTGGTGCAGCTGATGTTAAAGGAAGCAGGGTATGAAGTGGCAGAATATGTGCTGCTTCCGGATGAACAAGAACAGATCGAGGCGATGTTAAAGCGGTTGAGTGATGAGCGGGAGATGGATCTGATCCTTACGACAGGGGGAACCGGATTTTCACAGAGAGATTGTACACCGGAGGCTACCATGAATGTGGCTACCAGAAATGCGCCCGGGATTGCAGAAGCAATGCGGTATGCTTCTCTGACGATTACCCCGAGAGCGATGCTTAGCCGTGGAGTGTCGGTGATCCGAAATCAGACACTGATCATCAACCTTCCGGGAAGTCCCAAAGCGGTGAAAGAAAATCTGGAATATATTTTGCCTACATTGGCACATGGATTGGAAATCTTAAAAGGAGCAGCAGGAGAATGCGGGATCAGTTTGAACGAAACATAAACTATATGCGGGTCTCAGTGACGGATCTGTGTAATCTGCGTTGTACATATTGCATGCCGAAGTCCGGCGTGCATCAGATCTCTCACGATGAGATTTTGACCTTTGATGAGATTGTAAGAGTATGCCGGATCGGAGCAGAGCTTGGAATTTCCAGGATCAAGCTGACCGGCGGGGAGCCGCTGGTACGAAAAGGAGTTGAAAAACTGGCAGAGATGCTCTGCCAGACGCCGGGGATTGAGCAGGTGACATTGACGACCAACGGAGTCTTCCTGAAGGAGAAGCTTCCGGTGCTTCAGCAGGCGGGAGTTCACTCGGTCAATATCAGTCTGGATACAATGGACAGGGAGCAATATCAGAAGCTGACAGGAACGGATTGCCTGTTACAGGTAATGGAAAGTATTTATGCGGCATTGGAGCAGGGAATGCAAGTCAAGGTAAACTGTGTGGCTTTGAAAGATCAAAATGAATCTCAGTGGAGTAAGATCGCAGCTCTTGCAAAATCGTATCCTCTGGATGTGCGTTTTATTGAGATGATGCCGATCGGTCTTGGAAAATCCTGTCTGGGAAGTTTACAGGAAACGGTGCAGAAGAAACTGGAAGCTGTATATGGAGAAGCAAAGCCAGAGGCAGATCTGAGTGCAGAGAGGGGAAACGGACCGGCAGTATACTGGGAGTTCCCGGGATTCCAGGGAAAGATTGGATTTATCAGCGCGATCTCCCATAAGTTTTGCGCAGACTGCAATCGGATCCGGATGACGGCAGAAGGTTTTGTAAAACCATGTCTGCAGTTTGCAAAAGGTGTAGATATGCGTGCTCTTTTAAGAGGGCAGAATGGGGATATTGTATTAAAAGAGGCGCTGAAACAGTTGATTTATGAAAAGCCACGATGCCATCAGTTTGAAACAGAAGACGAGGATGAAAGTCTGGAACAGCGGGAGATGTCAAGGATTGGAGGATAGTTTGAAATGGGAATTGTAAAAGCAGTGTGTACGAGCCCTGCAAAAGGAACTCAGAAGACGAATGTAAAAAGTGCGGAATTTATAGAAGACTTTGGGATTCAAGGGGATGCACATGCTGGAAAGTGGCATCGTCAGGTCAGTCTCCTTTCCAATGAAAAGATAGAGGCTTTTCGGGCAAGAGGAGCAGAGGTGTTGGATGGTGCTTTTGGAGAAAATCTGGTGGTAGAAGGGTTTGATTTTAAAAATCTTCCGGTGGGAACCAGGTTTCAGTGCAATGAGGTGATTCTTGAGATGACGCAGATCGGAAAAGAGTGTCATCACGGATGTGAGATCTTTCAGAAGATGGGGGACTGCATCATGCCGAGAGAGGGAGTGTTTGCAAGGGTCATTCACGGTGGCCGGATTTCCTGCGGGGATGAGATGCACATTTTAGATACTGTGTAAAAGAAGATTTTCTTGCACAAAGAAAAGAATCGTAATATAGTGTAAAAAGCAAAGTGAAAACGGAGGAAGAAGTATGAAGTGGAATAAATTTCGTCTGGCGACAACAACAGAGGCAGAAGACATTGTCAGCAGTATGTTGATGGATTTGGGAATCCAGGGTGTGGAGATTGAAGATAAAGTGCCGCTGACACAGGCAGATAAAGAGCAGATGTTTGTAGATATCCTGCCGGAGACAGAAGCAGATGATGGTGTGGCATATTTAAGTTTTTATCTGGAAGAGGATGAAGACAAAGAAAAGGTGCTTGCGAATGTAAGAGCTGAATTAAAGGATATGGCCTCCTATCTGAATGTAGGAGCATGTACGATCGAGGAGTCTCAGACGGAAGATGTAGACTGGGTAAATAACTGGAAACAGTATTTTCATCAGTTCTATGTAGATGATATTCTGATCATTCCGTCCTGGGAGGAAGTGAAGCCGGAAGACGGTGATAAGATGGTGATCCATATCGATCCGGGAACAGCGTTTGGAACCGGAATGCATGAGACAACACAGCTTTGTATCCGTCAGATCCGCAAATATACAACTCCGGATACCACCATTTTGGATGTGGGATGCGGAAGTGGGATTCTGGGAATGCTGGCTTTGAAATTTGGCGCAAAATATTCCGTTGGAACAGATCTGGACCCATGTGCGATCGAGGCAACCTATGAGAATATGGAAGTCAATGGCATCGGCAAAGACAAGTATGAAGTGATGATCGGAAATATCATTGATGACAAAGAAGTACAGGATAAAGTCGGCTATGGAAAATACGATATTGTGGCTGCCAATATTCTGGCAGATGTTTTGGTTGAACTGACACCGGTGATCGTGAATCAGCTCAAAGATGGAGGTATCTATATCACCAGCGGAATCATTGATGATAAAGAAGAAACAGTAGTAGAGGCAGTGAAAGCAGCGGGACTGGAAGTTCTGGAAGTGACCTGTCAGGGTGAGTGGGTCTCTGTAACTGCAAGAAAGAACGGATAAGGAAGGGTCTGGATCTATGCAGAATTTTTTTGTATATGACTCGCAGGTACAGGGCGAAAAAATATATATAGAAGGCACGGATGTGAATCACATCGTACATGTTCTGAGAATGAAGGTCGGAGAAGAAGTTAGTGTGCATGATGATGTGAACCGGAAATATTTGTGCCGCATTCAGAAACTGGAGGAAGAACAGGTTGTGCTTTCGATTGTAAAGCAGCAGGAATCAGATACAGAACTTGCATGTCCGATCTATCTGTTTCAGGGGCTTCCAAAGGGAGATAAGATGGAATGGATCATACAGAAGTGTGTAGAACTTGGAGTACATGCGATTGTACCGGTTGCAACAAAACGTGCAGTTGTAAAGTTGGATGAGAAGAAAGCACAAAAAAAGGTGAGCCGGTGGAATGCAATCGCAGAGAGTGCGGCGAAACAGTCCGGAAGAGGGATTGTCCCGGAAGTGCTTCCTGTCATGAAATGGAAGGAGGCTCTGGAATATGCACGTCAGCTGGATGTTACGATGATCCCTTATGAGAAAGCGGAAGGGATGAAAGCAACCAAGCAGCTGATTGGTTCGATTTCTTCCGGACAGTCGGTTGGAATTTTTATCGGTCCGGAAGGGGGATTTGAAGAGTCTGAGGTGGAGGCTGCAAAAGCAATGGGGGCAGTTCCTGTGACTCTGGGAAGAAGAATCTTACGGACAGAGACAGCTGGCATGACGATCCTGTCAATTCTGATGTATCATCTGGAAAGAGAGTAACATAGTGTAATAATGAGAAGAAGTGAAAAGGAAGGTATCATGGAAGTATATTTGGATAATTCGGCAACAACCAGATGTTACACAGAGGTGGGAGAACTGGTATATAAAGTCATGTGTCAAGATTATGGAAATCCATCCTCGATGCATCGCAAAGGGGTGGATGCAGAACATTATATCAAAGATGCAAAAGAAATTCTGGCAAAGATTTTGAAAGTCAATGCAAAAGAGATTTATTTCACATCCGGTGGTACAGAAAGTGATAATCTGGCAATCATCGGAACCGCGAGAGCAAACAAAAGAAGGGGTAATCATCTGATCACGTCATCCATCGAGCATCCGGCTATTTTGAATACGATGCGCTATCTGGAGGAGGAAGAGGGATTCCGTGTGACGTATCTTCCGGTAGACAGTAGGGGGCGAATCAAGCTGGATGCCCTGAAAAATGCATTGTGTGAGGAGACTATTCTGGTTTCAATCATGTATGTCAACAACGAAGTCGGGGCTGTACAGCCGATTGATGAGGCAGTTGAAATTGTGAAAGGATTTAATCCGAACATTTTGTTCCATTCAGATGCAGTGCAGGGATTTGGAAAGTACAAGATTTATCCGAAGCGTCAGAAGATCGATCTGTTGACAGGGAGTGGGCATAAGATCCATGGACCGAAGGGAACGGGATTTTTATATGTCAACGAGAAAGTCAAGATCAAACCCATCGTATTTGGCGGAGAGCAGCAGAAAAATGTCCGTTCCGGTACGGAAAATGTTCCGGGGATCGCAGGGCTTGGATTGGCGGCGAAAATGATCTATCAGGATCTGGATATGAAGACGGCATTGATGCGGGAGCTCAAAGAGTATTTTATCGAAGGAATTTCGAAAATTGAAAATACAACGGTTCACGGACTTACCGATGAAAACAGTGCGCCACATATCATCAGCGTGGGATTTGCGGGGATCCGAAGCGAAGTGCTTCTGCATACTTTAGAGGACAAAGGTATCTATGTATCTTCGGGTTCAGCATGTGCTTCCAACCATCCGGCGATCAGCGGAGTGTTAAAGGGAATTGGTGCGGGAAAAGAGTATCTGGACGCTACGATCCGGTTCAGTATGTCTGAATTTACCACAAGAGAAGAAATTGACTATACATTGGAAACACTATATAATTGTGTACCGATGCTGAGAAAATATACAAGACATTGATATTTGAGAAAATTCAAAAGAAAAGGATAAATAAAGGAGAAAAGCATGAGATTTCATTCATTTTTGATTAAATACGGGGAAATCGGGATCAAGGGGAAGAACCGATATCTGTTTGAGGACGCACTCGTGCGTCAGATCCGTTTTGCATTAAAAGATGTAGACGGTGAATTTAATGTACACAAGGCACAGGGAAGAGTGTATGTGGACTGCGAAGGAGAGTACGATTACGAAGAGACTGTGGATAGTTTGAAAAAGGTATTCGGTATCGTTGGAATCTGTCCGGTTGTGCGTCTTCAGGACAATGGATTTGAACAGCTGAAAAAGGATGTGGAAAAATACATCGGTGAAGTGTATCCGCAGAAGAATCAGACGTTTAAGATTGAGGCGAGAAGAAGCAGAAAATCTTATCCACTGAATTCGATGGAGCTTAACTGTGAACTAGGTGGTGTGATTCTGGATGCGTATCCACAGATGAAAGTGGACGTACACAATCCGCAGATTCGCCTGAATGTGGAAGTGCGCGAAGAGATTTATTTATATTCAGAGATCATTCCGGGACCGGGCGGAATGCCGGTAGGGACAAACGGAAGTGCAATGCTTCTTCTTTCCGGAGGAATTGACAGCCCGGTTGCCGGATATATGATCGCAAAACGTGGTGTTGCTCTGGAAGCAACGTATTTCCATGCACCTCCGTACACCAGTGAACGTGCGAAAGAAAAAGTGGTAGATCTGGCAAGGCTGGTTTCAAAATATTCCGGTCCGATCAAACTCAATGTAGTTAATTTTACAGATATTCAGCTGTATATTTATGAGAAATGTCCGCACGATGAACTGACAATCATTATGCGCAGATATATGATGAAGATCGCAGAACATTTTGCAAAGCAGGACGGATGTCTGGGACTCATCACAGGAGAAAGTATCGGACAGGTTGCAAGTCAGACGATGCAGAGTCTGCTGGCGACCAATGCGGCATGTACACTTCCGGTTTATCGTCCGTTGATTGGATTTGATAAGAAAGAGATTGTCGATATTTCTGAAAAGATCGATACGTATGAGACCTCCATCCAGCCATATGAAGACTGCTGTACGATTTTTGTTGCCAAGCATCCAGTGACAAAACCAAATCTGGAGCGTATTGAAAAATCCGAGAGAAATCTGGATGAGAAGATCGATGAGCTGATGCAGACTGCGATCGATACAGTAGAGACGATCATGATAAAATAAGAGAATAAAAAGGCTGCCTCGTAAAGAGACAGCCTAAAAATAAATGACTGAATTATTTAATAATGTAAGAATCCAGTGCAGCCAAGATATCATCCAGATTAGAATCAGCGTGGATGTTCAGATCGATCGGTTTTGAAAGATCCAGACTGAAAATTCCCATAATTGATTTGGCATCTATCACATATCTTCCGGACACTAAA